>Ga0310691_10003271_pt1 | contig 19760 bp, 22 predicted proteins | sample 176DNAGHGlowgp2_FD_203887 | JGI IMG/M metagenome (GOLD analysis project Ga0310691, IMG submission 203887) | Sheep rumen microbial communities from Palmerston North, Manawatu-Wanganui, New Zealand - 1766 DNA GHGlow gp2 (v2) (version 2) | ecosystem: Host-associated > Mammals > Digestive system >...
AACACCACAAAAAACACCTTGTAAATCAGCGATTTACAAGGCGTTCTGCGTACCCAGAGCCGGGGTCGAACCGGCACGGGTTGCCCCACTGGTGTTTGAGACCAGCGCGTCTACCGATTCCGCCATCTGGGCTTAAAGCGTTGCAAAGGTACAAATAAGTGGGCAAAGAACAAAATAAAAAGACAAAATTTTTATTTTTCTTTCGAACTTTCTCCTTTATTGTCTGCTTTTTATTATATTCCTCTCTCTGCCCAATCGCTTCTATCAAGGTTGCGATAACCGATGGCTTCAGCTATATGTTGTGACTGAACGTTCTCTGAATGATCCAAGTCTGCAATAGTTCTTGCCACTTTTAATATGCGACTATATGCTCTTGCAGACAGCTTTAGCCGTTCCATTGCCATTCGCAACATATCCATAGATGCTGCATCTGGCTCTGCAAATTGGTGAAGCATTCGTTCGGTCATTTGTGCATTGCAGTGCACTCCCTTGAAATCCTTAAAGCGAGTCTCTTGAATTTGCCTTGCCTTAATCACCCTTTCACGTATGTTTTCGCTTGGTTCTCCTGGTTTCATCGTACTGAGCTGCGCGAAGGGTACGGCCTGTATCTCGCAGTGGATGTCAATGCGGTCGAGCAGGGGGCCGCTTATCTTTGAGAGGTAACGGCTTATCTGCCCTGGAGTGCAGTTACAGTGGTGGGTGGGGTCGCCATAGTAGCCGCAAGGGCAGGGGTTCATGGAGGCAATGAGCATGAACGAGGCCGGATACTGTACGCTGTATTTAGCGCGGCTGATGGTTATCTTACGGTCTTCCAAGGGTTGGCGTAACACTTCAAGGACGCTGCGCGCGAGCTCGGGCATCTCGTCGAGAAATAGCACGCCATTATGCGCAAGACTGATTTCACCGGGCTGTGGGTTGTTGCCACCACCCACCAGTGCCACTTGCGATATCGTATGATGCGGTGCACGGAAGGGTCGTTGGCTGATAAGGCTGGTGTCTCGGCTCAGTTTGCCTGCTACCGAGTGTATCTGGGTAGTCTCCAGGCTTTCTGCCAGTGACAGCGGGGGAAGTATTGAGGGCAGTCGTTTGGCCAGCATTGATTTTCCTGAGCCTGGTGGCCCTATCATGATGAGGTTATGTCCACCTGCGGCGGCTACCTCTAAGGCACGTTTGACACTCTCCTGACCTTTCACGTCGCTGAAGTCCAGCTCGTAGTAGTTTTGTTGTTCATAAAACTCCTTACGGGTATCGATGACGGTTGGCTGGTATGAAGTGCTGCCATTAATAAAACGAATGACATCCATCAGCGTCTCCATGCCAAAGACGTCCAGCTGGTTGACGACAGCAGCCTCACGTATGTTTTGCTGAGGAACAATGAGTCCCTTAAACTTCTCCTTGCGTGCTCTTATGGCAATGGGCAGTGCGCCACGTATGGGTTGCAGCCGCCCGTCAAGTCCTAATTCACCCACCAGCATAAACTTTTCCAGTTGCTCATTCGCCACCTTGCCGCTTGCTGCCAGAATACCGATGGCCAGTGGCAGGTCGTAGCCAGAGCCCTCTTTCTTGATGTCGGCAGGCGAGAGGTTAACGGTGATGTCCATCATAGGCATCTTATAGCCATTGTTTACAAGCGCCGCCCTGATTCGGTCGTAGCTTTCCTTGACGGCGGTGTCGGCCAGTCCTGTCAGGTGGTATTGCATACCACGCGACATGCTTATTTCGCAGGTAACGGTTGTCACCTCCAGTCCGTTGACCGCAGCACAATATGTTTTTACCAGCATAATATTTATAGTTTATGTTTGCAAAGGTACACAATTTTTTGATATTTAGGTCATGTTACGAAAAATAATGAAGTACGAAGTCTGGAAGATGCAAAAGTTCTGCACAATCTTTCGGGTGTCGGTTGGTTAATTTTCCCAAATCACTTTTTTCTAAAACCCTTTTTTGTAATTTTGCCGGCGATTATACCAAAATGATAGCTGATTAGATAAAGAACATGTTCTAACAAAACATTAAAAACTAACAAACAGATGAAAACAAGATTTTATTTAATGGTTACTGCCGTGCTGCTGTTGTGTGGAACGGTTCAGCTTCAGGCACAAGTGAGTAGTGCCAAGTTTTGTAAGACCTTTGCAGACTATACTGCCGGCCACTGGACTGCTGTCAGTTCGCTGGGGGTTAATAGTTGCGAGCTGAAGTTTACCGACAACGAGTTTAAGTTTAGGACTGACAACAAAGAAGCGACCAAGCATTTGAAGAAGGAGGCACTGGTGGTTCAATATGGAGGTCATCTGTATGTGAACTGCAGAAATTTGGACTGTGATGAATTCTCTCTCGACTGTGCAAACTATGCACAGGCCTATCGTTATGGCGGCAAGGGGCTGCTGCTGGTGGCATACCGTATTGACGGTGGTGCCCTCTTGGCCAGTCTGGCAGGCGACATTGTGGGTGTTGCCGCTCCAGGTGTGGTGGGTGCAGTATCGTCAGCAGCTTCCAGCGTTATCTGGTATGGTTCAAAAGACCTGAGAGGCTTCCGCTGCTATTTGCTTGAAAACAGTAACGATGACGGCGAGGCAAAGATAAAGGGTCTTAACGACGAGTTTATGGAGAAGCTGCTTGCCGACAATGCTGCCCTGCTCAAGCAATATAAAGCTGCTAACAAAAAAAGTGACCGCCTGTCGGCTTCGCATATCCTGCCCATCCTCCGTGACAAAGGCTTGATAAAAGAGTAAATCAATTGCGCCCTTTTGGGGGGGACTCATAGAGTCCTTATAAAAGAAAGAGAGGGCGAGTCAGAAAATTGACTCACCCTCTCTTCACGCATTACCTCAGCGGGTGCCGCGAGCGGGACTCGAACCCGCACAGCCATTTCTGGCCAAGGGATTTTAAGTCCCTCGTGTCTACCATTCCACCATCGCGGCCAAATGCGGCTGCAAAGATACGAAAAAAGTTTAGAGTTTAGAGTTTAAAGTCTAAAGAATTTGTCGATGCCGTCGTTTTTTTTATCTTTTTAACGTTACCTTACCTGTTATGAACCAGCAGATAGCCCATAGGGCCTGTTGTCGTAGCCACATATCTTATCAGGTTGACATCGCCTTCCTCGCCGTTTTGAATAATGCCCTGATTGTTCATGTCGTACATCTTACCACAGGTACCACAAACGGCAATGCCACTATTCTGCATGGTTAACTGGTATTTGGGATTGGTGTAGCTGTTATGCTTTCGTACACAGTTGGGACACTGCAGGTCGTAGGCTGCAAAGCCGCCGTTAGGCGAATCATTCAGTGTCTGGTAGCCTACGATGATGCCGTTGTTAATACCAATGATGTAACTTGTGCGCTGCTCGAGGGAGCTTTCTTTTTTTTCGGATGACAGCCCTTGATTATTGCTGAACTTCAGATAAACAGCACCGCCTTTGACCGATTCGCTGATTTGGCAGAACACCCCCCGCGACATACTATTCATGGCTGTGGCCAGTGTTTCGTCCAGAAAGTTGGCATTCTGGTAGGCAAAGTAGCAGGGCTGACTGCTAAATTCATTCTCCACATTGCAGCCGCACAGTAATATGACAGCAATTGCAAAAAACCAGTGTTTCATTATTTTAGGAGTTGTTTCTCGGCCTCTATGACACGTTCAAAGTGGAAACCGTCAAGCGTTTGCTGCATGAGAGCCGTTATTTGGTCATTACACAGGTTGCCAATGCTGCCTTCGTGTGTGTGGTGTATCTGTTTGTTAGGTGTGAAGTTACCTGCCTCAATGTCAAGCCCCACCTTCTTGTAGGCATCACGGAAGGGCATGCCATCAGCAGCGAGACGGTTCACCTCCTCCACGCTAAACATGGGGTCATACATGGGGTTATCCAGAATGTGCTCATTGACTTCTATTTTATTAATAATGTATGCGCACATCTGGAGACAGTCTTTCAGTTCGTCAAAGGCAGGCAGGAAAACTTCCTTGATAATCTGCAGGTCGCGGAAGTAGCCGCAGGGCAGATTATTCATAATAAGTGTTACTTGTTGTGGCAGTGCCTGCAGCTTGTTGCACTTGGCTCGTATTAGTTCGAAGACGTCAGGGTTTTTCTTGTGAGGCATGATGCTGGAGCCTGTAGTGCACTCCTTGGGCAGCTTGACAAACGAGAAGTTCTGCGAGTTGAACAGGCAGGCATCAAAGGCCATCTTTGAGAGTGTGCCGGCAATGGTAGCCATAGCAAAGCCTACGTTACGTTCAGTCTTGCCACGTCCCATTTGGGCATACACAACGTTGTAGTCCATAGAGTCGAAGCCTAACAGGTCGGTGGTCATCTGACGGTTCAGGGGAAATGATGAGCCATAACCGGCAGCAGAGCCAAGGGGGTTGCGGTTCGTCATTTTATAGGCAGCTTGCAGGAACAGCATGTCGTCGCACAAACTCTCGGCGTAGGCGCCAAACCACAGTCCGAAGGAGCTGGGCATTGCCACCTGCAAGTGGGTATAGCCCGGCATGAGTACATTCTTGTATTGGTTGCTTTTAGCTATCAGCTCGTCGAAGAGTACCTTCACCTGTTCGGCAATATCAATCAGCTGACGTCTGGTAAACAACTTCAGGTCAACCAAAACCTGATCGTTGCGCGACCGGCCAGAGTGTATTTTCTTACCCATGTCGCCCAGTTGGCGTGTCAGCATCAGCTCCACCTGTGAGTGAACATCCTCGATGCCATCCTCTATCAGGAAATCGCCACGGTCTGCCGTAGCATAAATCTCTTTCAGGGCAGTCTGCAGTTGTTGAAGCTCATTTGGCTCTAACAGTCCGATGCTTTGCAGCATGGTGATGTGGGCCATGGAGCCCAGCACGTCGTATTTTGCCAGATAGAGGTCCATTTCGCGGTCGCGTCCCACGGTGAAGCGTTCTATCTCTTTGTTAACCTCAAAATTTTTTTCCCACAGTTTGCTTGCCATTTTTTCTTTATTTCTTTATTCCGATATTCCGTTATTCTGATATTTCGTTACGCATAGGGAATCTGTGCCAATGCGTCGGCTATTTTTTCCAGTCCATCCTGCAGGGGACGGCTCACCATGCCCTTCAGCATGAAGGGTATGTCGGCCTTCAGCGTCAGTTTCATCTTGCTCGTCGTTTCAGTGACGGGCAGCACTTGAATCCACAGGTTAAAAGGCATGGGCGACTGGGCGGCTTCAAATTTGATGCACTTCGGCTCTTCCCGCTCACAAATGCGGAGCGAAATCTGTCCCACGGGGTCAACGTTGATGCTCACGGAGTCGCGGTCGAACGAAAAATCCTTTATCTTGTCTTCTGGTACGCGATCGCGTACCTTTTCCAGATTTTCCAGGTTGCTCAAACTTTGATAAACTGCAGTCTGAGGGTATGGAATCTGCTTAATGCTGCTTTCAAATGATGTCATCTTATTGATAGATTACGTGTTACAGGTAATGGATTTATTTACCCCATGTGTCGGGAGCCTTACGCCATTCTGCCAGTACGGCTTTGTCTGCATCGGTGATGTAGCCCGTTTCAGCAGCCTGCTCCAGAACGGCATTGTAGTCGCTCAACGTAATCAGTTTCACGCCAGCTTCGCGGAATGCTTCTTCAGCCACAGGGAAACCGTAGGTGAACGAGGCAACCATGCCGATGACCTCTACGCCGTATTCGCGTAACGCTGCTACAGCTTTCAAGCTACTCCCTCCTGTGGAGATAAGATCTTCTACTACGATGACTTTCGTACCCTTTGCCAGTTCTCCTTCTACTTGGTTACCCATGCCGTGGTCTTTGGGCTTCGGTCGCACGTAAGCGTAAGGTAGTCCCAGTTCGTCAGCCACTAATGCGCCTTGTGCTATGGCACCCGTAGCCACACCGGCTACAGCCTCGGCTTCGGGGAAGTACTGCTGAATAGCATGGCACAGTTCCAACTTGACAAACGAGCGCACATCGGGGAATCCCAGCGTCTTGCGGTTGTCGGTATAGATGGGTGACTTCCAGCCAGAGGCCCATGTAAACGGTTCATTTGGCTGTAACTTGATGGCCTGAATGCGCATCAACTTTTCTGCAAAAAGTTTCTTGATTACGTCCATGTTGGTCTTGTTTCTAATAATGATGTGCAAAAATATAGCTTTTCTTTCACACGGCCAAAGTTTTTCATCTATTTTATGAAATCAGCTGTATGTATATCCTAATGTCAGCACGCTGAAGCGAATGTTGTGCTGCTTCGGGTGAAGTGCGTTTGCACAGGCAATGATGGTTGCCCCGGTGGTGGTTACATCGTCAACCAGCAGAATGTGTTTACCGTGCCAACGTGCAGCATCGTCAGTCTGAAATTGTTGCTCAACGTTTTTAAGACGTTCCCAGCGACCCAGTTTGGTCTGGCTTTTCTCAAAGTGTAGTCGTCTGACGGCTGTTTCTTCCACGGGAATGCCTGTTTCGCTACTGATGCCCCGTGCTATCATGGCACTCTGGTTGTAGCCACGCTGCAGTTGTCGCTCTTTGGTTATGGGAATGGGGATGATAGCATCAATGCCTTCAAAGAAACCGCTTGCCATGTATTCATGGGCTAACTGCTGCCCCATGACCATACCAATGTCTGGCTGATGGTGATATTTCAAATCGTAGATAATCTGGCTGGTCTTGGTGGCTGGCGCATAGTAGAACCAGGCAGCAGCCCGTTCCACAGGCATTAACCCCCAGAACATCTGGGCCATTCGGTTCTCGTAGGGGGTACGGTCATAGTGGGTGCGTGGTAATTCTGACAGGCATGTCCTGCAAACGAACTCCTCCTCAACATCGAGCCGTTCGCCGCACATCACGCAGGGTCGTGGTGCAATCAGGTCAATCAGTGCTCTCCAGATGCTCATTCTTCATCCTCTACATCTAAACATTGCCGGATGATGTCAAACGTAAATCCACGACCGAGGGCAAAGCGCAACAGTTTCTGGTTCATTTCCCACTCGCTGTCGGCTTTGGTCGAGCGGCGTTTCTGCTTTAATAGCGGTCGTAGCACGCTGAGATATTCTTCATCGCTGACATCGTTGAGAACCATTTGACGGATATCCTCGTCAATGTGCTTTTGCCAGAGAGCCTGTTCCACCTTACGTCGCCCCCATTTGTTATAGCGCACCTTATCCATGACGAAGGCACGGGCAAAACGCTCGTCATCTACGTACCGGTCTTTCACTAACCGTTCCATGATGCGGGCCTGAGCCTCGTCGCTGAGTTCCCACTTTCGCAGCTTCTCTGTCATCTCCCACTGACAATGTTCGCCCTGTGCACACATGGCTGACAGGCGGAGCAGTGCCTCTTTCTCGCTGATTTCCCTTTTCATCTATATGCTGTCACAAATCGGTCTTTGTCGTAAAAGTCTTTTGCTATGGCTACGTGTCTGAAGCCTATGTCCTTTAGTAGCTTTGCAGTCTGCTCACCATAGTGCTCGTTGATTTCTAAGAAAAGCCTTCCTTCAGGTTTAAGGGCTCTCATGGCATAACGTCCTATGCTACGATAGAATAGCAGCGGGTTATCGTCGGGAACAAAGAGGGCCAGACTGGGTTCCCAGTCGAGCACGCCGGTTTCCATTTGTTCTTTCTCCCGTTCGCAGACGTAGGGAGGGTTACTGACAATGATATCCCAACAGCAGTTGTCGTCAGGTGGCAGCAGCGCATCCTGCCGTTTAAATAGTACGTGTGCCCCCAGGCGTTCCGCATTTCCCCGGGCCACCTGCAAAGCCTTGTCGCTGATGTCCCACGCCGTCACCTCTGCCTGTGGCAGTTCAAGGGCGAGCGTAATGGCTATGCTGCCGCTTCCCGTGCCAATATCAAGGAGCATGATGGGTGCTGGCTGACGGTCGTTGACTGTTGCCTGTCGGGCGATGAGCCGACACAGTTCCGTCGTCTCTGGTCGCGGAATCAGCACGCCGCTTTCTACATGAAAGGAACGTCCGCAAAACTCTGCCACACCTAATACATACTGTACGGGCTCGCCTTGTTCCAACCGGACGGCCAACGGCTCCAACTCGTCATGTGGAACGTCTTTGTCACGTCCCATCAGCAGGTCGCTCAGCGTCAGCCCATAGCGTATTTCATAGACCATGCGTGCCACAGCCTTGGCTTCACCTTCATTGTATTGTGGCACCAGCCGGTGCCAGAGTTCCTGGTAAGTCATATATATATTTCCTGCAAAGGTACAAAATAAATGAAACTAATAAAAGAATTAAGAATTTTTTTGTACCTTTGCGTGCATGAAACCATTGAAGATTGACGAGAAATACATGCGCCGATGCCTGCAGCTGGCAGCCAACGGCCGACGGAACGCACGGCCTAACCCCATGGTGGGAGCCGTCATCGTGGCAGGGCAACGCATCATTGGTGAAGGTTATCATCAGCGCTGTGGCGAGGGGCATGCCGAAGTGAATGCTTTTGCCTCGGTGTGTCCTGCTGATGAGCCGTTGCTGAGTGAGAGCACGATTTACGTATCATTGGAGCCTTGTTCACATTACGGCAAGACCCCTCCCTGTGCCGACCTTATCATACGTAAGGGCGTTCGACGCTGTGTGGTGGGGTGTATTGACTCGTTCAGCGAGGTTCAGGGGCGTGGCATTCGCAAGTTGCGCGATGCCGGCATAGAGGTCGTTGTGGGCGTGTTGGAACGGGAATGCCAATGGCTGAACCGCCGCTTCTTTACCTTCCATCGCGAACATCGCCCATACATTATTATAAAATGGGCACAGTCAGCCGACGGGTTTATCGACCGCGACTTTCAGCCTGTTACAATTTCCAATGAGATAACCCAGATGCTCAGCCACAAGCTGCGAGCAGAGGAAGATGCCATATTAGTAGGCCACACAACGTGGGACCGTGACCATCCGCAATTGACCGTTCGTTACTGGGTAGGGCCCTCACCCAAGCGACTGGTGCTGAGCCATGACCGTCCGTTGCTGCAGCTCATGGAAGACCTCTACTTGCAGGGTGTGCAGTCGCTCATTGTTGAGGGTGGTTCACAGACGCATCGGTCGTTTCTTGAAGCTGGCCTATGGGATGAACTGCGCATAGAGTCAGCACCCGTCACGTTTGGCCACGGAACACCGGTAGCCCGCATTCCTATAGGGGCGCAGTTACTAAGCACGTGTCATTACGGAAGTCATACGCTGACTATTTTCGCCCGAAGTCAGCAGGCACCTCTCCCCATTTAATGGTTTCCCATTTGATGATGGGGTTACGGAAGTTGTGCGTTTGTAGCCAGTGCTCGGCACGCTCAATAATTTGGAAGAGTTGTTCCGTCTTTGCGTTGCGTTCCAGTTTTGTTTTGCATTTACGTTTTGAAACCCATAGGATGGCATTGTAAGAATCACTATAGATGGTTTTGTCGTGCAGTCCCTGCTGCCATGCCAAGGCCAGTGCATGTACAATGGCGAGGAATTCACCAATGTTGTTAGTGCCGTATATGGGTCCGAAGTGGAACACGCGATAGCCCGTCTGCAGGTCGATGGCCTGATACTCCATCGGTCCGGGGTTGCCACTGCATGCTGCATCTACAGCCCACGCGTCTGCCCTTACCTCAAGGGGCAGGGGCAGTACGGTGTCGTTGCGGTAGTCAGGTGGATTTACTCCTCGAAGGTTCGTACTCATCCGTTGCTTGTTACATTCTCTCAGGCACCTCAATGCCTAATAGCGCCATGCCGTTCTTCAGAATCTTGGCTACATTTCGGGCGATAACCAGACGTGTCTGTCGTTTTTGCTCATCAGGCTCGTTGAGTATCGAGTAGTCATGATAGAATTGGTTGAACACCTTGGTCAGCTCGTAGCAATAGTTGGCAATACCCGATGGGCTGTAGTCCTTGCCAGCCTGTTCCACGGCTGTTCCGTATTCTGACATCTTTTGGATGAGTTCTACTTCTTTGTCGTTCAGGGAACTTGAAGAGCTCAGAGAACCTGGAGAGTTCTGTGCCTTCCTTAAAATACTGCGTATGCGGGCGTAAGTGTATTGAATGAAAGGCCCGGTATTACCGTTAAAGTCGATAGACTCCTCGGGGTTAAACAGCATGTTCTTTCTGGCGTCAACCTTCAGAATAAAATATTTGAGGGCACCCATGCCTACAATACGGGCAATCTCGCGGCGCTCATCTTCGGTCATGTCGTCAAACTTACCCAGTTCCATGCTGGTCTTGTAGGCATCCTCAACCATGAGTTCCATCAAGTCGTCGGCATCAACTACTGTTCCCTCACGACTCTTCATCTTGCCGTTAGGCAGCTCCACCATGCCGTAACTGAAGTGTACCAGTTCCTTGCCCCATTTGAAGCCCAGACGGTCCAGTAGGATGGAGAGCACTTGGAAATGGTAGTTCTGCTCATTGCCTACTACGTATATCATCTTGTCAATGGGATAGTCCTTGAAGCGCATCTCCGCCGTTCCGATGTCTTGTGTCATATAGACCGAAGTGCCGTCAGAGCGCAGCAGCAGTTTCTGGTCGAGTCCTTCGTCGGTCAGGTCTGCCCAAACGGAACCGTCGGCGTGACGTTCAAAGAGCCCTTTCTGCAGACCTTCCTCTACCTTCGCCTTACCTTTCAGGTAGGTCTGGCTTTCGTAGTATATCTTATCAAACGAAACACCCATTTTCTTGTACGTCTCGTCGAAACCGGCATATACCCAGGCGTTCATCTTCTCCCACAGGGCTCGCACCTCAGCGTCGCCTTGTTCCCATTTCACCAGCATGTCGTGAGCCTCCTTGATGAGCGGAGCCTCTTCTTTGGCTTTCTTCTCGGCCTCTTCAGCCGTCATACCTTCTGCCTCATATTTGGCCTGCAGCTCCTTCACCTCCTGGCGGTAGTGCTTGTCGAAGGCTACATAATAGTCGCCAATCAGGTGGTCACCCTTCTTGCCGCTGGTCTCGGGTGTTTCGCCATTACCATATTTCAGCCATGCCAGCATGGACTTACAAATGTGTATGCCGCGGTCGTTGACAATGTTGGTCTTCACCACGCGGTTGCCGTTGGCTTGCATGATCTGAGCCAGCGACCATCCTAACAGGTTGTTGCGTACGTGGCCAAGGTGCAGCGGCTTATTGGTGTTGGGCGATGAATATTCAATCATGACGAGCGGAGAAGCGTCCGTTGCCTGTTTCTCGCCGTAGTGTGTGTCGCAGTCAATAGCGTTTAGCAGTTGAATCCATGCCCTGTCGCCCATGCTCAGGTTCAGGAATCCTTTCACCACGTTAAACTTCTCCACGGCCTCGCAGTGTTCCAGCAGATATTCACCAATCTCCTGCGCAGTCTGCTCAGGGCTTTTCCTGGCAGCCTTCACAAAGGGAAATACTACGAGTGTCAAGTTACCCTCAAACTCACTTCTTGTCTTCTGCAGCTGCAGCATCTTCTCGGTGGCATCCATGCCGTAAAGTGCCTTAACAGCTTCGCCTGCAGCCTTGCTAATCAATGCTTCAATATTCATTTTTTAAAAATTTGGTTGCAAAGATACGAAGTGTTACGATTTTTTTGTAACTTTGCGGCGAAAAAGAGTTGGCCAGATGGCTTGATTTAAAATTGTTTAACAAATAGGGACGCAAGATTTCCTTTAATATAAGAGTACGCAATATGAAAGTAAGATTCAATCGCTGGTATAATGCTGTGTTGACAACTCTGCTCAGCATGTTGGGCTACAGTTGTTCCTTGACTAACGATGAGCCAGATATGTATGGCGCTATTCTGATGTATGGTGTGGTGAATCCAGATGCTACTTATGAAGTAAAAGGAACCGTGACAGACGAGGGCGGCACTCCCGTCGAAGGCATCAAGACTGCCGTCAAGTTTGTCTCTCCGGTTGTTGACGGAGCCGACGGGAAACGTTATACAAGTGATATTAACGATTCGCAGTCCGATGCATCCGGTCACTACGAGTTGTTGTATTCTTCCGAAGTGGAAAACAGTCATATCAAGCTGATTGTTGAGGACATCGATGGTGAGGCCAATGGAGGAAAATTCCAGAACGATACCATCGACATAGACTATAGCAAGGCTGTTCAGATTAAGAAGGGTGATGAAAATTCCAAGGGTACTTTTGAAATCAGTCAGGACATAAAACTAAAGAAAGAATGAAGGCCACACCGCTGACATTACGTAAGAAACTCATCCTTGAACTTTGGCGGCAGAAAGAGGAAATGGTGCGCGAGGAGCACCCGCTGAGACAACTCTTTTGGGAGTGTACCTTGCGCTGTGACCTCAAGTGTCGCCACTGCGGCAGCGACTGCAAGATGCAGGATGCTTCTAAGGATATGCCCCGTGAGGATTTTCTACGGGTGCTCGATTCCATTGCCCGGAAGCTTGACCCACATGGGGTCTTCGTGATTATTTCGGGCGGTGAACCGCTCATGCGGAAAGACATTGAGGAGTGTGGACGTGCTATCAGCGAGAAAGGCTTTCCCTGGGGCATGGTGACCAACGCCCTCCACCTGACGCCCCAGCGCTGGCAGGGCCTGCTTCATGCCGGCATCCGTTCTATGGCAATCAGTTTAGACGGACTGGAAACTGACCATAACTGGATGCGTGGTAACGACCGCAGCTTCCAGATGGTGAGTCAGGCCATTGACATGCTGGTGGCGCAAGACGGTTTTGTCTTCGACATCGTTACCTGTGTTAACCGTCGTAACTATTCACATTTGGATGACATCAAGGAGTTCCTGATTTCAAAAGGTGTCAAGCGATGGCGACTTTTTACTGTGTTCCCCGTTGGGCGGGCCGCCCTCGACCCCGATATGCGATTGACCAATGAAGAGTTTCGGGGAGTGTTCGACTACCTTAGACGAACCCGGGCAGAGGGGCGTATCAGGGCCGACTATGGTTGTGAGGGCTTCTTGGGTAATTATGAGGGTGAGGTGCGCAACCGTCTGTTCTCCTGTCAGGCAGGCGTGACCGTCGGCTCTGTGATGGCCGATGGCTCCATAGCCGCTTGTGCCAGCATTCGTGCCGACTTTAACCAAGGCAACATCTACCAAGATGACTTTCTGGATGTATGGGAGAATCGCTACACAGCCTACCGTCACCGCGAATGGATGCGGACGGACGACTGTTCTGACTGTAAGTACTTTCGCTACTGTCAGGGCAATGGCATGCATCTGCGTGACGGTAACGGCAAACTGCTACTTTGTCACCTGAAGCGTATCGCTGATTAATGCGCTGCCTTCTTCTAATACGCTGCTGACGCTGTCGGTATATTCCTTCGACTGGTATTTCTGAGGAATGGCACCGTAGCAGGCAGTAAATACGATTGCCGCCGAACTGAACCCCAGCATAGACAGCAATTTTGTAATGGTCTGTTTCTTTAAATGTTTCATCCTCATATCTTTAAATAGCTTGCCGCAAAGATAGGCATATTTTTTCATTTCACCAAGAATAACAGGCTTAACTTTACTTAAAACCGTTAAATAATCATAATTTGATGGTCTTTTCTCCTTTCTCATGACTTCTTTCTCATATTATCTCACTACCTTTGCAGTCCGATTTTTAGGGGAGAGTCTTAGAATCCCCACAGAGCGAGTGTGTAAATAGTGGTGTCTTTGGCCGGGCACAACGGTTTGTGAATCACTGGTTCCAGGGCGGTGAAAGTCCGCCGTAGCGTATCGTTAGACTACCGTGCAGGGAGTTAGACCTCTGCGGGTGGTTCTTGTGTGCGTAGTAAATATAATAATGTTTTTTAGTAGTAAAATTAATTAAGTAAAAATGAACACTTTAAGTTACAAGACCGTTTCCGCCAACAAGGAAACTGCTAAGAAGGAGTGGGTGGTTATTGATGCCACAGACCAGGTTGTCGGTCGTCTCGCTTCGAAAGTAGCGAAGCTCATTCGCGGAAAGTACAAGCCCAACTTCACCCCGCACGTGGATTGTGGCGACAATGTCATTATCATCAATGCCGCAAAGGTGGTATTCACCGGTAAGAAGGAAACCGATAAGGTTTACACTCGTTATACTGGTTATCCCGGTGGCCAGCGTTTCAACACGCCTGCTGAGCTTCGCAAGAAGAACGGTGGTGTTGACAAGATGCTGCGCCATGCTGTAAAGGGCATGCTGCCCAAAGGTCCCCTCGGCCGCAGCTTGCTGAACAACCTCTACATTTATGAAGGCACCGAGCACAAGCACGAGGCTCAGAAGCCCAAAGCAATTGATATTAACCAGTACAAATAGGATTACAGAATAAACAATAAAGATTATGGCTGAAATGATTAATGCAATCGGTCGTCGTAAGAGCTCTGTAGCTCGCGTCTATCTGACAGAAGGAACAGGTAAGATTACGATCAACAAGAAAGACTTAACCGAATATTTCCCCTCAGCTATTCTGCAGTATGTGGTTAAGCAGCCGCTGAACCTGCTGGAGGTAGCCGAGAAATATGACATCAAGGCAAACCTCGACGGTGGTGGTTTTACTGGTCAGAGCCAGGCTTTGCGCCTCGCCATTGCCCGCGCACTTGTCAAGGTCAATGCTGAAGACAAGAAGAACCTGAAGGATCACGGATTCCTGACACGCGACGCCCGTGAGGTTGAGCGTAAGAAGCCGGGTCGTCCCAAGGCACGTCGTCGCTTCCAGTTCAGTAAGCGTTAATCTATATTGGACTATTGGACAATTTTACTATTGGACAATTATCCGATAAGAAACTGAACGAGTTTAGTATCTAAACTGCTGAGACTTGCAAAACCAATTACTCAGCGGCTGATTCTAACAGAGAAAAGAATTAAAAGGAAAGTAAACAATTAAACAAAACAACGAAAACAACATGTCAAGGACAAATTTTGACCAACTGCTGCAGGCTGGCTGCCACTTTGGCCACCTGACGCGCAAGTGGAACCCCGCAATGGCTCCCTACATTTATACCGAGCGTAACGGTATTCACATCATCGACCTCCATAAGACAGTAGTAAAGATTGACACTGCTGCCGAGGCTCTGAAGCAGATTGCCAAGAGTGGCAAGAAGATTCTGTTCGTCGCTACTAAAAAACAGGCTAAGGAAGTGATTGCTGAGAAAGCTGCCAGCATCAACATGCCTTACGTTATTGAGCGTTGGCCGGGCGGTATGCTTACCAACTTCCCGACCATTCGTAAAGCGGTCAAGAAAATGGCGAACATCGACAGACTGATGCAGGATGGTACATTCGGAAACCTCTCTAAGCGCGAGCTGTTGCAGGTTACCCGCCAGCGTGCCAAGCTGGAGAAGAACCTTGGTTCTATTGCTGACTTGACCCGTCTGCCGAGTGCACTCTTCGTAGTTGACGTCATGAAGGAGAACATCGCCGTTCGCGAGGCTAACCGTCTGGGCATCCCCGTGTTCGGTATTGTTGATACCAACAGCGACCCGAAGAATGTTGACTTCGTCATTCCTGCCAACGACGATGCAAAGGACAGCGTAGAGGTCATCCTCAATGCTTGCTGTGCCGCTATTGCCGAGGGTCTGGAGGAGCGCAAGGCTGAGAAGGCCGACGAGAAGGCTGCCGAGGCTCAGGCTGAGGCAGAGGCTGCCGAGACAAAGCCCAAGCGTGCCCGCAAGGCTCGCAAGGACGAAGAGGCTCCTGTTGCTGAGGAAGCTGCTGCTGAGGAAGAGGCTCCCGCTGCAGAGTAAGCCCCTCGGAATTACCGACATGCCGGAATACTGAAATAAGGGGATGCCGGAATATCGTAATAACGACAAAACGTAATAACGAAAAAAACAAAAACAAAGAATTATGGCAATTTCAATTGATGATATCAAGAAGCTTCGCGCTATGACCGGAGCTGGTCTGGCTGACGTAAAGAAGGCTCTGACCGAGGCTGAGGGCGACTTCAACAAGGCAAAGGAACTGCTCCGTGAGCGTGGCCTTGCCATTGCTGCCAAGCGCAGTGACCGTGAGACTTCTAACGGTTGTGTTCTCGTAAAGGCTGTTGACGGCTTTGCTGCCATCATCGCTCTGAAGTGCGAGACCGACTTCGTGGCTAATGGTGCCGACTTCATTGCCCTGACTCAGAGCATTCTCGATGCTGCCATCGCTGCCAAGGCCAAGACTCTCGACGAGGTGAAGGAACTGGTGCTGGCCGACGGTCAGAAGGCTCAGGACGCTGTTACACAGCGCTCAGGCATTACCGGTGAGAAGATGGAACTCGACGGCTATAACGTGCTCGAAGGTGCAAACATCGAGGTTTATGACCACATGGGCAAGCACACCCTGTGCACCATGGTACAGACCAACATCGCCGCTCCTGAGGTAGGCCACAAGCTGGCCATGCAGGTTGCTGCCATGAAGCCTGTGGCCCTCAATGCCGATAGCGTTCCTCAGGCTATTCTCGACGAGGAGTACAAGACTGCCGTTGAGAAAACCAAGCTTGAGCAGGTTGAGAAGTATGTGGAGGTTGTTCTGAAGAAGGCCGGTATTAACCCCAACCTTGTTGACTCAGAAGACCACATAGAGAGCAACATCAAGAAGGGCTGGCTGACCGAGGAGCAGGCCAAGGAGGCTCGCGAGCTGAAAGAGAAGGCTGCTGCCGAGAAGGCTGCCACGCTGAACCCCAACATGATTGAGAACATCGCTAAGGGTCGTGTGGCTAAGTTCTTGAAGGAGAACTGCCTTGTTGACCAGGAGTTCCAGTTTGGCGACGGTGACAAGCAGACTGTTACACAGTGGCTTGCTGCTCAGAACAAGGAACTGAAGATAGATGCTTTCAAGCGTTTCACCCTCGTTGCAGAGTAAACAATTATTATTATAAAAAAGTAGGTGCCGTTCCGTAAGGGGACGGCATTCTTTTTTTGTATAAGGTGAGCAAAGAAGAGAATAAAAAAGAAAAAATGTACGAAAAATTCTAAAATGCTTGCACGGTTCATGGATTATTCGTAACTTAGTGGCTGAAAATTAAGTCTAATAACGTATGGAGAAAAACCCGAAGCATTTTTGTATCATTCTGGCCGGAGGACGCGGCCGTCGCCTATGGCCATGTAGCCGTGACAAATACCCTAAGCAGTTTATTGATTTTTTTGGTACGGGACGCACGCAGCTGCAATCGACGTTTGACCATTTTGCAGCCATGCTTCCCCAGAAAAATATTTATGTCTGTACCAATCACGAATATGCTCCCATAGTCATGGAGCAGTTGCCGGAAATGGCTGAGGCTAACCTGATGATAGAGCCTGTAAACCGCAATACGACCGCCAGTGTCATTTGGGCCACGCTGATTATTCAGTCCATTTGCCATGATGCCTGCATCGTGGTAACGCCGAGCGACCAGTTTGTGCTGAATGCGCAGGCCTTCTACAAGAATATGGGAAAGGGGCTTGGCATTGTAGCTGACCATGGCATCATGCTGACTATGGGTGTCTCACCGACGCGTCCGGAGCCCGGCTATGGTTACATTCAGAAGGGAGAGCGGCAGCCCGACGCCGATGTGTTCAGTGTTCAGTCATTTACAGAGAAGCCAGATCGTGACTTTGCCCAGTTGTTTGTTGACAGCGGCGAGTTTCTGTGGAATACGGGTATGCTGCTGGCCTCTGCCGAGGTCTTGCGCCAGAGTGTGAGACGTATTTATGCCAGAGAGTTCAGCGGTGCACTGCCTGAAGAACACAATCACTCGCTTGAAGAGGTCATAGATTTTGTACGAAACAATTACGCTTCACTACCTAACATCTCGTTAGACCGGGGTGTTCTGGAGATGTGCGACAATGTCTATGTCATGCGTTGCGACTTTGGCTGGGCTGACCTTGGCACGTGGCACGGCATCTATGAGTGCATGAGCAAGAATGAGGGGGACAACGTCGTCATTAACTCTCAGGTTATCATAGAGGACAGTCACAACAATGTCATTAAGCTGCCTGAAGACCATCTGGCCGTCATCAATGGGTTAGACGGCTATATTGTGGCCGAGAAGGACAATGTGCTGCTTATTTGCAAGAAAGGCGACTCGTCGGCACTGATTCGTAAATATGTCAACGAGGTACAAATGAAATATGGCGAGGAGTTCGTTTGACTCCCCGCCACATGGCATGGTGTTTATTTAAATTCAGCCTGTATCTTGGCTGCTATTTCCCTGAACTCTTCTTCTGTAAGTTTCAGTTTTTCGCGGCGGAAGTCCGCATCAGCCTCGCTCTGCATGGGGATGAGGTGAATGTGTGCGTGTGCCACCTCGAGGCCCAGCACTACCTGTGCCACTTTCTTGCAGGGGAAGGCTTTTCTGATGGCTATGGCCACGCGCTTGGCAAACTGCTGGTAGCGGGCCAGCTCGTCATCATCCATGTCGAAGAAATAATCTACTTCGCGGCGGGGAATCACCAATGTGTGTCCCTTTACCAGCGGGTTAATGTCAAGAAAGGCGTAGAACTCCTCGTTCTCGGCGCATTTGTAGCTGGGAATTTCACCGGCAGCAATTTTACTGAATATGTCCATTATGCTAAACTGATGTTGTCAATACGTAGTTTGATGGTTCCCCGCGGAATGTTGATTTCCACTTCGTCGCCCACTTTCTTGCCCAGCAGTCCCTGTGCAATAGGTGTCTTGATAGATATTTTTCCCTCGCGCAGGTTTGCCTCGTTCTCGCTCACTATGGTGTAGCTCATCTTCGTCTTGGTGGTCAGGTTTGTCATATCTACCTTTGTCAGAATCTGTACCGAGTCGGTGCTCAGGCGTGAGGTGTCAACAATCTTGGCATCCTGAATGGCCAGTTTCAGCTGGTTAATCTTGTTTTCCAGGTGTGCCTGGGCTTCTTTTGCGGCATCATACTCCGAGTTCTCGCTCAAGTCGCCCTTATCTCTTGCTTCAGCGATAGCGGCCGATGCCTTCGGGCGTTCCACGCTTTCCAGCCGCTGTAGTTCGGCTACCATTTTGTCGTAGCCTTCTTGTGACATGTAAGCCATAATTTTTTCTCCTTATTTTTCGTTAATATTTTCTTTTTCTGGTGAAGCGTCAAAAAATAAAGAATCCCGACAGCGCTCATGTCGGAATCCTCATTTCTGATGAATGCTTCTTGTTAATAGCTTCGGCAAAGGTACTACATTTTCTTTATCCGACCAAATTTCTGTGTCGAAATTTAATCTTTTTTGTTGTTTTCGTCCCCGAAAATGCCTGGAAAGTCTTGATGTAAATCAAGAAAGTGTTACAGTTACACTATCTTCATATATAATTTGTTGCACCTTTGTCAGAATTGCCTTATCTTTGCATCGTGTTTTTCATAGTATTAGATTTAAGGTTAACAAAGGTTGGGACTTGGCGAAGTCCCTTTTTTTGTGCCTGTCAGTGTCGTGGCTATTCCTTCGCGAACCGTCTGTAAGCATATTGCAACGGGAAGAACAGCAGCAGGGCAGATACCCAACCGCCTATGACATCGACGGCATAGTGTGCATAAATATAGACCGTTGAAAGGCACAGCAGCACATAGAAAGGCATCAGTATGCAGAAGAACCGGCGGTTCTTTGTCTGCCAGGCCAGCAGCATCAGTATGGTTGACACCCCGACGTGGCTGCTGGGGAAAGCTGCCGTGGGTCGCTCGCCTGCGGTGTGGGCATCGACCACCATCTGGTGGAATATGCCGTTGGCGTTTCCCGGTGTGGGTAGTGCTTCGCGCAGCGTCAGGAAATAGTCGTGCACGTTGGGGAAGTTGCCGGCAGCTATCTGGTCCAGTCCCACTGCCTGGTAGTAGTATTGCGGTCCGGTGACGGGCAGCAGAATGAACATTACGTAGTAAGCGAAGAAAGCTGTCAGTATGATGAACGTGGCCTGCATGAACTGTTCGTAGCGAAACAGGAAGTAGAAGATGGTCACCGTGGCTATCATGGGGAAGTAAGAGGTGTAACC
>Ga0310691_10003272_pt1 | contig 19758 bp, 38 predicted proteins | sample 176DNAGHGlowgp2_FD_203887 | JGI IMG/M metagenome (GOLD analysis project Ga0310691, IMG submission 203887) | Sheep rumen microbial communities from Palmerston North, Manawatu-Wanganui, New Zealand - 1766 DNA GHGlow gp2 (v2) (version 2) | ecosystem: Host-associated > Mammals > Digestive system >...
GATGCAATTAAAACTCCATCAACGAAATTATCTCATTTAGGACTTCCAGAACCTCAGTTTGAATTTCATCCAGCAACCAAAGAACAACGTGATACTCTAATTAAAGCAATGACAGATGCGGGATATACATTTGACTTTGAAAAGAAAGAATTGAAGAAGATTGTTACTCCTATTTTCAATATTGGTGATAGGGTAAGATATAAAGGACATGCATGTGATGGTGTTATTACAGAAATTACCGATACTGATTATATATGTAGGAATGCTAAACTTCCTATTTCAACTCAAGATAAGTTAGAACTTGTTGAACAGAAATCCTACTGGAGTGAAGAGGATGAAAGAATCTATCAATCTATTATGGATGATACTGTTCAAGAAAATCAACTTAACGATAAACAAACAAACTGGCTTAGAGATATTAAATATCGTTATTTTCCACAACCAAAACAAGAGTGGAGCGAAGGACAGATGAAAGTACTTGATATTGTAATAAGTTTGAACCGTCTATGCGCATTAGAAGAGGCTGAACTTAGAAATTTGTTAGAACACCTTAAACAACTTTGAATATGAATTACGGATTATTATTTAGTTTATTACCTTTAGCATGGATAGCAGGATTTTTTGTAAACGGTTTTATTTGTATGATTATACAAGAAATATACGAACTAAAAGGTAAAGGTGTTCCAAATGTAAATCCACTTTTTGTTGTATTAATATTTCCTTGTTGGATTATTATTTGGTTTTTATCTTATTATATATTTAGCATATAACTTTGAATTAAAATAATTTACAATCTATATTATACTGTAATTAGTTTTATTGAGGCCGGTTTCTTAATATATAGAAGCGACAGTCGGGCATTATTTTTTACTTCGGTAAAGAATATGCCCGATTTTTTTATCTTATAAATATATTAAATTTTAATTATGACTAAAGATGAATACGAAAAAGCAAAAGAATGGCATGAGTATTATTTTGGAAAAAATTGGAATCCTTATAAAAGAGGAGCATTAAGTGAGCATTCAAAGTATTAATTATGACATTAGATGAAGCTATTGAACATTGTTATGAAATTGTCAATAACGAATGTAAAAACTATGGATGCCGAATGGATCACAAACAGTTAGCAGAATGGTTGACTGAACTTAAAAAATATAGGGAAGCATTATAGCTTCCCTTATTTATTATTATTTACCCATTATTTCATTATATTTTTTCAAATCTTCCTCATCAGCTTTATAATAAGGTTCCCAGATTTTCGTTCGTATATCTTCAAGTTTTGCAAGCTCTGGTTGAATTTTCTTAATTTTATTTTTTAATTGCTCAATTTCATCAGATATCTTATTGAACTGTTCTCCATATTCTTGAGCCTTTTCTTCACCTTCTTTAAATTTGCCATCTGCATAAAGACCACCAACTTCTTCATCTTGGTCAATTTGTAATTGTCTATAATTACGTTTAGCATCTTTAAGATCCTGTTCATAACCCCAAAGTTCATCTTCAAGTTTTTCTATCTTTTTATTGATATCTTTTTCTTGGTCTTTACATTTATTATATAACTGACGAACTTTTTCATGGTTCTTTTCATAAGTTTCCCATTTAAGTTTCTCAAGTTCAGGATCTGGATCATCTACCCAAAGAGTTACGATTTCACCAGTATCTTCATCAACGAAATCTTCATAATGACCGTTTTTGCCATCCTTTTCAGATTCTAATATGTATTGTTTAAAATCTTTCATTATTAATGTGTTGATTTATTTTTAACATCAAAATAATCTTTCATATCCCAAATAAATTGATTAGTATCAATATTATAACCTTTCTTTTGAAGTTTTTCTATTTCTGTAAATATGTCATCAAATAATTTTTTAACATATTCACTATATTGAATATTAAGATTTTCTAATTGTGATAAATCACCTGCTATTTTACGAGCAACATCTTTTGTTATTGCTTTATCTAAATTCTTTTTAGATTCATTTAGTATTGTTATTAAATCTTTCATATTGACTATTTTATATTTGTATATATTAAAAATAATATTTTATACTCAATGAAAATTGAATATAATTTAATAATTTCTATATTATTAATGGAACAATAACAAACTTGAGAAACATGAATAAGATTACAAAAACAGTTAAAGAAGTACGAGAATTCTTTACAAAAGGAATGAAAAATATTTGGGGAACTTTGACTCCAGATGATCGTAAAGATAATAATGTATATTGTAGAGATATTCATGGTAATCTTTATAGAGTTATTGGATTTGAAGATGATAAAGAAAACAATAGAGGAATTATTAAAGTAGAACGTATATATGATTAAAGAATTAATTATTGCTTATATTAAGGCATACAAAGAAGTCAATGCAGAAAAAATTAAGGCAAAAGAATGCATTGGATATGCTAAACAAATGAAAAAGAATTGGGTATTGAAACAAGATGAAGTAAGAATTGCATTAAAGATTCTTAGTCATTTATATTTGTCATTACCGAAAGAACCTCGTAAGAATTGTGTACAAGGTACTATTGATCTTTTACAATACGGAATTGGGGTTCCTCGTAATAATAGAAAAGATGGACTTATTAAGTTGTATCAAGAAGATATAATTAATTACATTGATACATATCTTAAGCACGCTAAGAAACAATATAAGAAAAATAATTATGATGAAGTTATTAAAAAATATGATGATTTAATCAAAATGGTTAAAGAACAATTAAATATTTGGAATGTATAATGAGTGCACGAGAAAAGAAAACAACATTATATAGTAGAAATGGAATTAAGATTGAAAAGAATGAAAACCTTTTAAAGAAAGGATATATATTTAAGCATGGTAGTACTGAAAAGGTAATTGAAAGAGTCTTAATAGAATCTAAAGAAAGAATAATTAGAACTGGAAAACGTGAGTATATGGTTAAGAAAGAATCTCCATTAGGATTTTATTATTACAAACCAGCATCATACTATAAAAATTATGGTTCTGTAGAAAAACATATGTGTGCATCCTTTAAGACAATATATTTTCAACTTAATGACAAGAGCTATTATTTAGAATATCCAACAAAATATAAGGATGTAGGCATTGGAATTGAAACTAGGCCTTGGGATATTCTTCCAGGATATAAAGGAATATTTGATCATTTCATAACAGATCTTTATAAAGAATTAAATAAATTCTTTGATCTTATTGAAGATAATAATAAGTTACTTGGAGTAGAAAATTTACAATTAATTAAAGATACGACTTTTAGAGATATATTTGGTAATACTAAAGGTCCATCTACAAATTATAATAACATTAAAATATTATCACACGGTTTTGATTTAAAAGAATCATTTAGAAAAAGAAAAGAAAATTAATATGATAACAGCAGATGAAGCACACAAAATATCTATAACAAATAATTTAGAATTTATAGATAAGAAAATAAAAGAAGCAGCAGAAAAAGGTCAAAGAAAATTATCTTTAAAGGGTTGTATCAGATTATCACAAGAAGAAATAAATATGTTACAAGATAAAGGATTTAATATAACAACTGGGCATTCTGGAAAAGGTGGTGAATTTGATATCATAAATTGGTGAAATGATAAATTGTAAAATGATAAATTGATAAAATGCATAATACATATTGGCAAATAAAAGAAAGACCGTATCCATCAAAACGATATGCATTGATATTTGATAAGTATCGTAATTATGATGGTAAGAATCCTTCTATAACTGAATATGATAGTTTAGATGAACTTCACGAAGAGACTAAACTATTAAATGAATATTATAAAGATACTCCACGTCCAGTTATTGAAAGAAAAGGATATAGGGTACCTACTACATATAGTTTTTCTGGTGATGCATATTTTTGGGGATATATTGTTTTAGATTTTGAAACACAAAAAGTAATTGAATATGGAAATGATGGCATCAATATTCATTATCAATATGGATATAAGAAAATAAAAGGAAAATCTATAAGTAACGATATAAAAGATTTTTTCTTTAGAAAAAATGATGAGATTCCAGAAGTTTATAATTGGGATTATGGAGAATATGAAGGTTGGCTTCAATATAGATGGGGTGATGGTAAGAATGCTATAGGATATGTTGGTGAACCTAAAACAAAAAATAAGAATAAAGATATTGAAGAAGATTATGAGGGTAATTTTGAAGGTTATTTACCATGTACATTAGAAGAAGAATTATCAGAATCTGAATATATTGATGATGGAAACACATTAGATAAAAAAGAAACAACATCTTCGATAGCTGATATGCTTGGGGAAGACAATCCATTACTTAAATTAAAATTCGATAAATAATATGGGTAACTTATATAGTGGTGGTGATTTTGAAACAACTGAAGGTTATATAATATTTGCAATCTCATGTATAGGAATATTTTATTATCTTCTAAATTATAATACTACTTGGGAATTTGGTATTATACTTATACTTTGTTTTTGTTTAGGATTTCTTTGTGATTTACTTGGAGTTCTATTACATAGGTTATTACTTTATATTTGGAAAATATTAAAAAAGATATTCAAATGACAAAGAAAGAATGGAAAGAAATAACTAAGAAAATGATTGAATCTTTTCCTACAGATACTTTAGTAACTGGTAAATTAGAAGATAAAGTTATCGTTAAATTATTAATGAGATTTTATAAAGCTTTATGATTGCATTATACATTATAATTTGTATTCTAACGTTTTTATTGGATTCTTATTAGGAAGAAAAAATAATATCACAATTCATAATGAAGATGATATTAAAAAAGGAATGAAATTAGAAAAAGAATATAAAAGATATAGAGATTATCTTGATTCTTATTATTATAATACAATTCCACCAGTTGGTGTAGTTGAAGAAGGTTATAGACGAATAAGAAAAAAGATTTTAGGACATTATTAATATTGATATAATATGTGGTATTTTATTGGATGTATAATTTCATTTATATTATGTATATGTTATCTTTATCAAACTAATAAAGAAGATCATTCCCATATATTAATTAAAATATGGTTTTATTCATTTGGTATACTTTGGTTTACTATTTGTTCGTGGTTAGGTGTAATTATAATTTTATTAAATATAAAAGATGATATTAAGCATTGATTTTAGAACAGATATACCTGCATTTTACTCAACATGGTTAGTAAACAGGTTCAATGAAGGATTTGTCATGTTTAGGAATCCTGTTGCTCCTAATATGGTTCATAAGATCATATTAGACAATAAGCATATTGAAGGAATCATGTGGTGTTCAAAAGATTATCTTCCAATACTTCATGACTTAAAAAATATAACAGATAAATTTCCAAGCATATTTCATTATACAATAACAGGATACGGAAAAGATATTGAACCTGGTGTACCGAGTCTGGAACAATCTATATATACTTTTAAAGAACTTTCTGAAAGATATGGCAAAGAAAAAGTAATATGGAGATTTGATCCTATATTCTATTGCAAAGATTTTGGAGAAGAACAGACTTTAGAAAGATTTGAAAAGATCTGCAAGGAACTACATAATCATACTGATAGAGTTGTAGTCAATTTTGTATCTCCTTATGAAAAAGTCAAAAGACATTTACCAGAAATGATAATAATGCAGCCATTGATGAAGAAAATATTGTTACTTAATATGTTAGGTGTTTGTAAAAGATATAATCTAAAAATGCAGACTTGTGGAAATGGATTGCAATTTAAAGACTTAGAAGGTATTGAAGTGACAGGATGTCTAGATGAACATGCTTTGAATTTAATGGGAATCTATCCTAAACAGAATAGAACAGAAATGGCATGGGGATGCTTATGTTATCCAAATACTTGCATAGGCGTTTACAATACGTGTCTTCATAAATGCAAATATTGTTATGCGTCTGCAGATTTTGATAAATGTGATGAGAACTTTAAGATGCATGATCCAAAGTCTCCATTATTGATTGGTAATTTAAAACCAACTGATACGATAATTGAAATGAAACCAAAGTTATTGAATACAAATCAACTAAAATTAGATTTTTGAAATTTTTAAATATTATACTATATTTAAATAAATCAAATAGAAATTTATGAAAGTATTTAATTTTAATAAGACAATTACAGTTTATGTTAGTGTCAATAAAAATGGTTCAATAGCTTTAAATTCATTAGAACCTACTCGTGACGAATCACGTGGAATATGGATATCAAAGATGCCATTCTGTAACTCTATTGCTTATAATCAATTAGTAAATCTAATTGAAAAATCTAGTATGACATGGAATAATGATCCAGAACCAATGACTTTAAATATATAGTGTTTAATGTTCTTCTATCACGGTATTACTATTAATACATATAATTTTATTATTTAAACTATATACCGTGATAGAAGGAAGATTAGATATATCTAGAAAGATTTATTAATAGATAATATAAATAAAATATTTTTACAATGATTTTAGAAGCTTACGATAAATTTGAATATAGATATGTAAAATTATCTACATCAATTAAATATTCTATAGATGATTTGAATATTTATGGAAATGAAGGATGGGAAATCGTTAAATTATTTGATCCAAAATATGATTTAGTTGGAGATACATTTAGTGCTTTATTGAAACGTAAACTAACAAGAACAGAATTATGAAATATCCAAAAGTAGGTGAAAGATTTTATTGGAAAAATCAAGACGGTGAAATTTTTGAAGATACTTGTTTAAAAATTGAAGGAGATGATATTCCTACATTAGAAACAATGTTCTTTATATTTTTAACAGAAAATGGTGGAGGTGGTTTTGTTTCTGAAAGTGATATAATAGATTCAAATTCTATTGAAGTTATTAATTTCAAAAAAGAACAAGCTGAAAAGAAAGTTAAAGAAATTATTGATTATTTAAATCAGAAGGAAGTTAGAAAAATCCTAATGGCTAAATTAATTAATGAATATGGGTGGCTTGAAGCAGATAAAATTTTAGATATTTTAAGTAACTAAATAATAAATTTTTATATTATGAATAAGTCACTTTATTATATTGAATGTACTTGCATACAAGATTGTAAGTTTCCTAATGTTGAATATCATATAGGAGATATTGTTTATTTCAATCCTAAAGCAGCATCAAATGAAACATATGTTTATTATGATTATATTAACAAATGTCATACTGATTGGTATAAAGAAAATCATATAAAATATGGTGTATTAATTTCAAATGGGCATCTTCCTTTTACTCGTCAAAAGAAATTTGCTAAGAAATGGCAGATTAAAGATTATGCTGATAAAAATGCAAGACGGATTGAAAAAATTGGTCATTTTACGACAATTGTTAAAGAAATTAAATTAACATATACTGAAGAAGAGATATGATAGAATTATCTAATGATATGAAAAGTTATCTATTTCAAAGATTCCTTAGAAATAATCATAATAAATATACACATTATTATAAGGAGTGGATGGATAACATAACACAAGATCAATTGAATTATTTTATTTTAGAAAAACAACGATTGAATAAATAATATGGGAACTGATGCATAGTAAGTTAGTTGAAGAACTTAAAAGAAAACTTGATTCAATGTCTCAAGAAGAATTGGAAGCAGAATGGAAAGAGCTTGAAAAATTAAATTGTGTTGGACCAACTGTAGAAGAATATATTGAGTCATTGAAACAATCAGGATTATATCCTAAAGAATTATATGAAAGCGATATTTCTTGATTTTGATGGAGTCATAACGATTCCACCAAGATGGTATCTTAAAGCTAATAAGATCAAATATATAAAAAGAATTGTAGATGAGACAGGAGCTAAGATTATTGTTTCATCTTCTTGGCGTCGTGAAAATATTAAAGAAACAATTAATGATATGATTGGTAAAACAAAACGATGTCCAAAAAATAAAATGCTTTATTGGCTTATTGATAATCTTTATGATGTTACATCTTGGTTTTCTGATAAGAAATATAATGGAACTGGTAGAGGTGGTGAAATACAAACATGGCTTGATAAGCATCCCGAAGTTGATAATTATGTTATAATTGATGATGATAACGATATGCTTGACTCACAGTTATATCATTTTGTTGAAACTAATTTTGAAGATGGTATAACTGAATTGGAAACAATAAGAGCTATTAAAGTTCTTAATGGTAAATGTTTTCAAAACCCAATGGCTCTTAATTTTAAATTACGACATCAACATTTACTTAAATGTGCAGGTCTACCAAATAGATATGAAGAATTAAAGAAATATAATGATCTTTGTAAAGATTTAAATAATAGATATGAAGGAATATAATATCATATTCTTAGATATTGATGGAGTTATGAATAGTGATCAATATAATCGTTATAAATATAAGCATCATAAAAGAGTATGGGGTAGTATTGATCCTCGTGAATGTTATCGTATGAGTAGATTCTGTAAAGATTATAATGTTAAATTAGTTATATCATCTTCATGGCGAAATGGAAATTCTTGGGAATCTACTTATAAAGAATTTATGAATGAAGGATTTGAAGATCTTCCACATCGACATCATGGTATGAAAGAAATAGCTCCTTATATAGTAGGTGTGACTCCTTATTGTGAAAGTAGACATCGTGGAACAGAAATTCAAGCATTTTTTGATATTGTAAATGGTAAATATCCTGCATATAAAAAATTAATGAAAGAAGACTTTACTATATTAAATTATTGTATAGTAGATGATGATAATGATATGTTAGAATCTCAGAAGAATAATTTTGTTCAAACAAATCCTTTAATAGGAATAACAAGAAAGAATTATCACAAAATAAAACAGATTCTTAAATTATGAATAAAAAACAACCAAAGAATAATATAAAAGAATATCTTAGGTGTCTTAAAGATCCTGTTTATTTATTTAATAAATATTGTAAGGTATATGATAAAGAAACTGGAGAATACATTAATCTTAAAATAACATATAAGCAATATGAGAGATTTATTAAATTCAAGAATTCACAATATTCTAGACAGACAAGACAAATTATATCATAACGTATGCTATGATTGTCCTAGTCAAGGATATGATATGTATCGGAGAGAGGAAGATGAAAAGAATGAATGGAAAAGAAAGTATGAAGATCTTCAAGAAAAATTCAAGAATTTCTTCGATATACCGCGACAAAATGAGCTTGGAGAAAAGTTTCCATGGTCAGGATATATTGATATGAATGGTAAGATATATAAATGTAATTCTTGTGAACATGAATCTATTATACGACAGATTATATTTAAAGAATATCTAGATGAATATCTTAAAGTTCCTGCATCATTCTATGATCATAAACCACAAGGAACATTTCAAGAAGAATATTTTGCAATGAAATATCTTGGATTTGCTAAAGTATCATCTTTCGAAAAAGCTCCAACTAAAAAGATTCTGTTCTTTTATGATAAACTTACATGGAAGCAATCTAATGAAATATATCCAACGTAAATACATATATAAAAAGATTAATGATTAATGAAATAACAAATAAAGATGTATGCATAGTGATTCCAATATATAAAGATAATGGAATAAATGATCCATTGTTATATGATGAAGTAGAATCAATATATCATACAATTAAAGTCTTTAAAGATAATGATATTTATTTTTTATGTAAACCAAGTTTAGATACATCATTTTATAAAAGATTTGAAGCAGATAATGTATATTTCAAATTCTATAATTATAAGAATAGAGCCGAATATTCAAATATGTGTTTAAGCTATCAGTTCTATGATTTGTTTTCAGATTATAAATATATGTTAATATGTCAGACTGATGCATGGGTATTTAAAAATGAATTATTATATTGGTGCAACAAAGGATATGATTATATTGGAGCATTAGGATTATTTACAGAAATATACCCAAAACTTAAAGGTAATTGGGGTGATGAAAATGTTGGAAATATATATGATTATAAATATCTTGTAATGAATGGTGGATTTTCATTACGTAATATTCAATCAATGTATAATCTTTGTTATAATCATAAAGATAAATTAAAAAACGAAACATTTAATGAAGATTGTGTAATATTTTGGAATTATAAAAATGAATTAAATATACCACCACTTGAAGAAGCAATTAAATTTAGTGCAGAAAATCAAACATATGCATTTTATCCAAAATATTATGATAAATTACCTTTTGGGTGTCATACAAAGAAAGCAAAATTAAAACTTTTGAAAATATTTAATTTAAATTGAATTTTTTATATATTATACTATATTTATATATCAAACAAATATAATTAATATGACATTTGTAGAAATTTTTGAAAACTTTAAAAATCATTCTTATATCAGACGCGAAAGTTGGAGTAAAGATACATTTATTCAGTTAAGAAATACTACAACATTAATTAGACTTGTTATGTTTGTAACAGCAGATGCTTCAAAAATGAAAGATATCTATATATTAAATAATGATATTAGATTATCTGCCAAAGATTTGATTGCAGATGATTGGATTGATATTGATGATTATAAAAGACCAAAAGAAACTACAAAACCCACAACACTTTGGGAATATATAGATACTCTTGAAGATGGTTCTGATGAATGGCGACTTGCAATTGATCTTGGAACTAAATATCATAAAGCTGGTAAGAACCCTGACGAATATCTTGAAGAAATTATTAATAAGGTTGAACATTCTAAAAATTAATTAATATGACTGTTAAAAACAATAATGGAGAAATTTTAAATTGTGAAATTAATTTAGGTAGTATTCACGTTTGGAATGAAAATAATGATTATCGATTAGATATTGATTCTGGTGAATTTGAAGAAGAATTTGAAATAATAGATGAATAAATAAATGTTCTATTCACTGAGCTATGGAACCGCAATAAAATTCAGTAAATAAAAACATTTATTAAAAATTAAACAATTATGGGAAAGCAAAAAAGAAGTGAGAACACTTATCAGAAAATTAACACAATCTTCATGCGTGATGCAAATAATGTAATTATGCCGTATGAACCATTCACTGAACCAGAGTTTGAGTATCTTCGTGGTTTAAAGTGGCGTGGTGAATGCAAAATTGACGGTACTAATATGCGTATTGAAGTTACTAAGGAAATTGTTCCTTCAGAAACAAGTGTTGTGCCTGAAGTTGCAGGTGTAAAATTTAATGTACGTTATGCAGGTAAGACTGATAATGCACAGATTCCACCAAAGTTGCTTAAATTCATGGAAGAGAATTATCCTAAGGAGAAAGTATTGGCTTCTCTTGGACTTAAGGAGTTTATTCCCGTTGAAGAGTGGGAAACAGACCACAACTGGTTAGAGTATGACCAAATTCCTAATATCTATACTATCTATGGGGAGGGCTATGGAGCAGGTATTCAGAAGGCTGGTGGTAACTATATTAAAGATGGTGTAGGATTTATTGTATTTGATGTTAAGGTAAATGATATCTATCTTAAGACTGATGCTCGTGATGAGATTGCAACAAAGCTTGGTGCTCCTATTGTTCCATTGATGGGTTACTTTACTCTTGATGAGGCCATTGATTTTGTTCGTAATGGATTTAAGACTGGTCTTTGGGATAATAAAGATTTCATTGAGGAAGGTCTCGTTCTTCGTACTGACTTAGGTCTTCGTAACCGTATGGGCAAGAGACTTATTGTAAAAGTCAAGTATGAGGATTTCCAGAAGTATCGTGCAGTTTATGGTACTGATGAAAAGGTAGATCAACCTAAGAATGAGAATTATGTAAAATAATTTAATGACAGATAACAAAATTGCTTTAAATGTACTTGCTTGTGAAAGTAGGTGCATTTTTTTTTTTGTTAAAAATTTTATAATTTGTAAAAATAAATTACTATATTAATATAATCAATGTTTGTTAACATTGACAATAAATAAAAATATTTGTTAGTAATTTATGAAGAAATTAAAATTATTTCTTATGATTGCTTTATTTAGTTTAGTTTTAGGATTAAGTTCTTGTACTGGATGTAAAAATGAAGCATCACAAGAAGTTACAACAGATTCAACAGAAATTGTAACAGATTCAACTGTTCAAACCACTGTAATAAATGTTGAACAAACAATCGCAACTGATAGAGAGGCAATGTTTTTGAAATTTGGAAAAGACTATCGTTGGTATGAAACAGATATTCTTTTACCAGAATTTCTTAACTCTGAAAATGTAACTAGTGATCCTGAAATGGTTGTTAACATTTTCCAAAGTATTGTTAAAAGAGGTGCTGGATTTGATACTTGGGTATATAAATTTCAACATTTTACTGATGGAACTTGTTTAAAAGACTCCGTACAGGGTTTCTGGATTGAAAATAATCCATTAAATGAGGAAGTTATTAAGCTTAAATATATTGAAGCTTATGATAAAATTATGCAGACTAATTCCCCAAAACCACAATCTAAACACGTTACATTAAGAAATCCAGTTGGTCCTATTGAAGTTAATACACAATGGATATTTGGAAATATTCGTGAGCAACTTTGGGTAGATGCAGTTACTGGAAATGTTGTTAATTCTAATCCTGCATTCCCAGAAGAAAAAGGATTTAAGATGCCATTAGGTGAATGGCCATAATGGTTATTAGTTTTATTTATTCGGTTAAATAATCATTCCACTTACTTGTGAAAGTAGGTGGATTTTTTATGAAATTAATTTCTTATAAATTTACTTGTGAAATTTTGAATATAACAAGTTCATAAATTTACTTGTGAAATTTTGAATATTATTTATTTTTTTCTATATTACAAATATAAAATAATTAATTAGTAACAATTAAATTTAAAAAATATGAACGATTATCGTACAATCACCCTGATTTCTCGTAACATCAACTGTTCAACCATTACTGCAGATGAGTTCATCGCTGCTATGTTCTCTGATTTTCTCGAGGCTGAGGAGAAGTATAATGACCTTTACATTCCTGAGTGGGAGGCTGCCAAAGTTAGCAGTTTCTTTAGCCACATGGAATGGGCCCGTAAACATGCTACTAATTTTGCTGAGAAGAAGTGGAAGACTGAGAAGAAGCGTACTGCTTATGTTGAGTCTGAGATTGAGAAAGCCCGTAAGAATTATAAGATGAGTGATTTCTATTATGACCTCTCGTTCTTTGATTTTGATGTAGAACCTTGGAGGAACGGGATTTCTGGAAACTGCAGTATTTCTTATAAGGAATTAACTCCAACTAATCTCCTACGTTGTTTCGAGTCAGTTAAGAATAATAAGTACTTTAAGAAGGCAACTGGTTGGAAGTTTACTTATAAGGCCGCTAATGGTTCATATCGTACAGCATTCCGTCCACATATTGAACTGATTACTGATGCTGAGACTGCAGCACAGATGAAAAAGGATGCTGAGGATCTGACTGAATCTGTTCGTAAATTCTATGAGGGATGCACTTATTGGGGAGACTAAAAATCTCCATATATTTAAAAACTATTAAAAACGAGTAATATGAAAGTTATCGCAAATATTTACGGTACAAAACCATTAACTACAGAAGAGGTAATTAAGTCTTTAACTGAGACATATGAGAAACTAGTTATTTCAAATGGTAAGACTATTACTCAGGTATCGTGGGCACCTGATAATGATATTGAAATCCTTACCGTACGAATCAAGGATATGACTATTCAGAATTATGTTTTTACAAAGTTCAAAGGTATTGAGACTATTAATTGGATTCGTCAGAAATCATATAAAGGTTGTGAATTCTATTACGGATATATTAAAGATTAAATATGGAACCAAAATTTATTATTGAATGTTATTCTGAAGATTATTTTCAAGGTAATCCATTTTATTTAAGAAAGATTGGCCCCAAGCCTTGGAATATGGAATTTACTGATGATCCGTATAAGGCTAAAGTTTTAGATAAAGAACAGACAGCAGAAAAAACTGCAGAAAGAATTCATAAGTATATTAAATATTGTTATGATATGGGGTATAGTACTTATGGATATAGTTATGCAAATGGTAAAGTTTCTGGTATTCTTGAAGATGTATATACTAAAGTTAGAAAAATAAAAATTTCATTTATTGATGAATAATAAAATTGAAACATATTTTGTTGATTATCCTTCTGCATTAAAATTAAAGAAACTTGGTTTTGATGTATCTTGTGATTTATATTTTGAATGGTACCCTCATTATAATGGCAATCCAATTTCATTTGATGAAGAATGTGAATTAAAAGATGAAGGAAAATCAAGTTTAATAACATATAAAGAATTAGTACAGCGAATGTATAATACTAATTCTAGTTTAAAATATTCTAAAAACTGTTCATGTCCAGAAATCTATAAAGTTGTAGATTGGATTTTAGAAAACTATAACATATTCATTGATGCTAAACCATATTGGTGCGAAGATGGAATGATGTGGCTATTTGAAGCATATTATCTTATGGATACACATTGGAAACCAATTAAAAGTATAACATGTAAAACATCAAAGATTCATGCATTAGCAGATGGAATTGAATATGTCTTGGATTTGATTGTAACAAATAAAATAAAGAATTTATGTTAAATAGAGGAGAACGTAGACGTCGTAATAAAGTCATTTATAATCGTAGAGCTAAACTTTATTTTAGAATGCATTGTGATCTAATTGTATGTACACCAGAAGAAAAACCTATTCATGAACGTAATTATACAATGAATCATAAATATTGGAAAAGAGCAGAAAATTATAGGGAGCTTCAGAGAAAATCTCCATCAATGCATTTGTATAAAAACACTGGAACTATTTGGGATCATGGATATTGGTCTAAATATGAAAGACGTAAGATGAATAAACAATCACGTGCTTTTGCAAAATTAGAATTAAAAAAGGAATCGTTTTGAAACGATTCCTTTTGTTTATTATGAATTTTTATATTTTATTTATGAATTTAATTCTTCTTTAGCATCATTAAATCTATCTTTAAATTCAGTTACAGCGTGACATAATGCATTACCTGCAGAACCTAACACTCTACCATTGATTGTATCTGAAGTCCAGTGATATCTAGCTATAGTTCTATTTATTGCAAATTGGTTAGCTGCCTTCATAATCTTATCTACAATTTCTGGCATTAATTCTACAAGTACCATTGATAATCCTTGTATAGCAGAAGAGTGACCACTTGGATAAGAGTTAGCATAAAGACGTTTTTGGAAATACTTAATAAATTCCTTTTCTGATTTGATTTCATTAGGATATACCCATTCACCTTCTTTATTATAATATCCTGTTGGACATCCATCATTGTCTTCAATTGGGAAATAACATAATGCATTTCTTCTAGGATCATCTGTAGAATTTGGAGTTGCTTCCTTTTCCCAAGAACAACCTGGTCTTAATCTTCCATATTGTTTTGGTTTTGTTTCTGTTGTTAATAATACATCACGTGTATAACTTGATATATATTTTACATAATTTGTAAGATTTGCAACAGCACCATCAGGAGAAATTTCTTTACCTATTGTTTCTTCACCAAATACCGCATGGAACTTATATCCTGCAGCTTCTCTATCAGGACCAAATAAGTGATTTGAATCAGCTTCTTTATCAGCTATAGCCTGTACGGTTGCTTGTTCATATTCAGGATTATCTAAGTTATAATGTTCAACAATAAATTCATGAATATTTCTATCAACTAAGTTATTATTATATTCATCTTTTGGTTCATTTGGATATGATACATCAGGACGTGTCTTATAACCTGGTGCATAAGGTCCAGGAGCAGTTGGCATGAATTCTCTTAAATCAGGATAGAAATCATTTTCACCAAACTTAAAACTATCACTTTCCTTAATTGTTTCTAATGAATCTGTAAATACTGTACCACCAAGTTCTTCTCTCATTACATCAGTATCAGGTTTCTTAACACCTTTTAACGCAGCATATAAATCTGCAGCAATAATACGAGCAACATTAGGGTCAGCTTTAAACTTATAACCATAGATATTTGAATATCTATCGTATCCTCCATATTCATAACCAACCTTTAACATTTCAGTACGTTTAGAAGGTTTTAATTCAATAAGTGTTAATGCAAATAGCCAACCAACAAATGTTTTGAATCCTTGTTCCTCTGTTCCTGCATCTCCATAGAAGTTAATTACATTAGGGAATAATTCTTCTTTGTATAATGAAGGAATCTTGTTTAATGATTTTCCGTTATAGAATTGTTCATAAGCTTCTTGATATATATCTACTAAATAATTATATATAGTAGATCCTTCTTCTATATCTACATATTCTTTAAATCGATTAATCAATTCATTAATTTCCTTTTTATGTTTCATAATATCTACAACAATTTCATATGATGCTTCTTTATATTTATATTCATCATTACCTTTAAAGAATGAAGTTATAATTGTACGTCCATTACCTACAATAATTACATTACCATATTTGTTAAATTTAGCAACGTTATGATCTGTAGATGTAACAATAACACCTTCTAAATGAAGATTATTGATTAATCTTGGTAATTTAGATTCATAATCATCTTCTTCTGTTATCTTAACAAAATCAAATTCATATTTAAAATCGTCATCAGAAATATCAATAGGTTCGGGTTTAGGAATATTAACAACTAAAACATATGATACTTCTTTTGCAATATAATCATTATTACCAGAGAATATTGCTTTAATGATTGTAGTTCCATTACTATTAATATTAACAACACCAAAATCATTGATTTCAGCAACTTCTTTATTTGATGAAGAATATGTAACATCTAATTTTTTAGTATTGATTAATGATGGTAATGGTGTCTCATCATTTGTAATAGAGATGCTTGATGAAGAAAACTTAAAATCATCAGATAAAAGATATTGTGGTTTATTTTCTTCAGGTTTTTGTTCAGAATTACTATTACCTTTTAAATACATCGTAGAACAACCACCAACTACAAGCAATAAGAAAGGAATAATAATAGCAAGTGGTAAAGATATCACACCAAATATTCCTAATAGTATAAATACTAATGCAATACCTATTCCACCTATGAAATACATTTTATACTTTGAAAATATTTCTTTCATATAATAGTGATATATATTTGTTTATACTATTAAAAATATTATTTTTTTCTTAATAAAAAAGGAGTACTTAAGTACTCCTAAAAATAATTTTTTAATAGTTAGTTATAAAAGGTAATTTTTTAATGTTATGTTCTTTAATATATGTTACAAATTTTTCATATCGTTTTAAGTCATCCATAGTATAATTAGGATATGATGTTATTAATAAGTAAACATCATTTTGTAATTTTTTATATTTTTCATCGTATTCATTAAGTGCATCTAATACTTCTTTACGAGATCTCCCATATACATAATTTTCAGGACCTAAACGTAAATTATTTGGGTATATTTTTGCATACCATACATCTCCAATATGATCAATCATACTATTTATTTCGTTTCTTTGCTTTTCTTTACTTTCTGACATTTGCTGCATAGAACGTTTAAATTCTTCTAATGTATACATTGAATAATTACTGTTTTTATTAGTCAAACTATCAGCAATTTCTTTAGTCAACACTTTTGTATTATGAATATTAGAAAATGTCTTATCTTCAATAGATTTTTCTAAATTCTTATAATTTTCTTCTGTTAAGATATAAGGATATCCTTCATAAGTATCATTTAACTTCAATTCATTATATAATGCAACAGTATCCACATGTTGAAATCTGTATTCATTAATATCATATACTAAATCTGCATAATTATTTAACGCAAATAATGTTTCCTTTGCTTCTAAATAAGAATTTGCATATATGATAACTCTTTCATTAAATTTGTTTTTCTTATAAAATATATATAATGTACTCATATTATTCTATGTTATATTTTTGTTTATACTTTTCTACTTCTTTTATTAATTCATTTATTAAGTTTAATGGCATCTTAACATGATCTAAAGATATTGAATATCCTGCATCTGTATATATTGGTGATGTTGAAACGTTATATCCACCAATACCTTCATTATTCATTTCATATTCAAATCTAAGATAAGGAACAATATATTTAAGAATTTCTTTATAAAGAAAATAATCAGAATTATCGTCACTGTTTTTAGATTTTTCTAATTCTTCCTCAAGATCTTTAATTCTTTTTTCTAATTCATTTTCTTTTTGAATATGGCTTTTAATAATATCTTTTATTAATATTCCAGTATCTTCCATTATTTAATATCCAAATATATCTGACAATCGTGATTTATCAACATCAATATATCCATATTGTCCTGGTGATGAAAATAATTTATTCTTATCATATATCTTATTATTATTTGAATCAACATAATAAATGCCTTCGTCCTTTAACGATCCTAATTCTAATTTATTATGAGCGTTAAAATCTGCACTCATTATTTGTCGTTCAATAAAATCAGCATCATCATTAGACATTGGAAAATTATCAATAGATAACTTATATCCATCTGAATCTACACTTATATGTATATAATTTCTCATCTGTACAAATAATTCATACATACGATTATACATTGGTGTTGATGTTGATTTTATTCTTGACTTCAATTGCTTAATTTCATTTTCTAATTCATTTTCTTTTTTCAAATGCTGTCTAACAAAATCCTTAAATAAAACACCTTTGCTATCTATATTTCCGTTTTCTTCTATTCCCATATTACTCTTATTAAACTTAATATATAAACCTAATGCTAAACTAGTTAATAAATCGTTATGATCTTCCATAGCTAATATAATATATTAAAATGGTACTTCATCATCAATAGATTCAAATAAATCGTTTTGTAAATTCTTTTTATCTTTCTTATCTGATTCAGTATTTGTATGCGTGAATATGTTATCCTTAAGCATATTAGTGTTTTCTTGTTTTCTCATAAACCTATTATTAGATTCATCTAATTCTGAATACTCATAATATCCATAAGGCTTATGTATAACATTTGGAAGTTCAGACTTAACATCCTCAAGACGTCTTTTTTCTTTAATTTCAAATTCAACATCAACATCTTCAGTTTCATCAACTTCTTTCATATCATCAACCAATTCCTCAATAAAGAATGCTTGTGTTTCTTGTGATCCTCCATATATATCATTAAGATCTGTTTTCTTTGTCCATAATAATTCAAATGGAACAATTCCAACATTACCATTCTTAGGTCGTGACTGTAATATGACTATCTTCCAAAGATCTTTAGTCAACTCAAATACTGTTTCAAGATATTCCTTATCTTCTACAATAAGATTTGGAATTGAATTTGCATATCCTACTGCATAATCCGCAAGATATTTATTGATTTCATTTTCATTTGTTGAACTATGAGCACGTGCCCAGTTTTGTGAGTCTTTTACAAATTTCAATACAGGAAAATCCAATCTTTTTCTTTTACGATTATATTCAATCTGAACAAATCTACGAATACGATTCAATTTTGTATAATTGATTCTATTCTGTTTCTTATCAATACAATATTCAAATATGTCTCTTATAGTTTCACAATCATAAAATTTATAAAGTCCTATTACAATTGGTATGTTTCTTTCAAGTATTTCAATATCTGATGCATATATATTATTCTCTTCTCTTTCAATCTTATATGAATCGTCTTTGAATATTTCATATGATCCTTTAAGAAGTTCTTTATACATATCTATATTTCCATCATTAAGATGATTAAGAAACTTAAATGTTTCAGCTGTGTTATAATTATATCTATTATGACGGCATAACTTTAAGAATTCT
>Ga0310691_10003273_pt1 | contig 19756 bp, 14 predicted proteins | sample 176DNAGHGlowgp2_FD_203887 | JGI IMG/M metagenome (GOLD analysis project Ga0310691, IMG submission 203887) | Sheep rumen microbial communities from Palmerston North, Manawatu-Wanganui, New Zealand - 1766 DNA GHGlow gp2 (v2) (version 2) | ecosystem: Host-associated > Mammals > Digestive system >...
CTCCCCTCAAGGGGAGGGGTGCCCGAAGGGCGGGGTGGGGTCTGTAACTAAATCAGCAAGAGGATATTACAGACCCCACCCCCACCCCTCCCCTTGATGGGAGGGGAGCGGCTGCCGCCCTGTTCTACCAGTTTATCGTACTGATTCCAAAGTGACAATAAGAAACCCGCCCACTCCATCAGGAGCAGGCGGGCGTCGTGTTATTATGCGTTTGGATTACTCACCCTTGATGGCTGCCACACCGGGCAACACCTTACCCTCGATGGCTTCAAGCAGTGCGCCGCCACCGGTAGAGATGTAGCTCACCTGGTCGGCCAGTCCGAACTTGTTGACACAGGCCACCGAGTCGCCACCGCCAATCAGCGAGAAGGCACCCTCCTTGGTAGCCTGGGCAATGGCCTCGCCAATGGCACGGCTGCCAGCGGTGAAGCTGTCGCACTCGAACACACCGGCAGGACCGTTCCACAGAATGGTCTTGGCACCCTTGATGGCCTCCTGGAAAGCCTTCTGGCTCTCTGGTCCGGCATCGACACCCTCGAAGCCTGCGGGCACCTTGTTGGCCGGGCAGGTAATGATTTCAGCACCCTGCTTCACGGTCATGGTGCCGAAGTCGAGGCCGTTGGTGGCCGTGCAGTCGCTGCCGAGCACCAGCTCTACGCCGTTCTTCTTGGCCAACTCCTCGACGCCGAGGGCCACATCCAGCTTGTCGAGCTCGACGATAGACTCGCCAATCTCGCCGCCATGAGCCTTGGCGAAGGTATAGGTCATGCCACCGCAGAGGATGAGCTTGTCAACCTTGCCCAGCAGATTCTCGATGATGCCAATCTTGGAGCTGACCTTCGAGCCGCCCATGATGGCCACAAACGGACGCTTGATGTTCGACAGCACGTTGTCAACTGCCTGCACCTCCTTCTCCATCAGCAGACCGAGCATCTTGTTGTCGGCATCGAAGTAGTCGGCAATGACGGCGGTAGAGGCATGCTTGCGGTGAGCGGTGCCGAAGGCATCCATCACGTAGCAGTCAGCATACGAAGCCAGCGTCTTGGCAAACTCCTTCTGGCGCTGCTTCATGGCCTTCTTGGCCTCGTCGTACTTCGGGTCTTCCTTGTCGATGCCTACGGGCTTGCCCTCCTCCTCAGGATAGAAGCGAAGGTTCTCAAGCAGCAGTGCCTCGCCCATCTTCAGGGCCTGAGCCTCAGCCTGGGCCTTGGCGCAGTCGGGCGCAAAGGCCACGGGCACACCCAGTGCCTTCTCCACGGCCTCGCGAATCTGGCCGAGCGACATCTTGGGGTTCACCTTGCCTTTGGGCTTGCCCATATGCGACATGATGATGACTGCACCGCCGTCGGCCAGTATCTTTTTCAGCGTGGGCAGCGCGCCACGGATACGGGTGTCGTCGGTAATCTTTCCGTTCTCGTCCAGGGGTACGTTGAAGTCAACGCGTACAATTGCCTTCTTGCCGGCAAAGTTCATTTCATTGATGGTCATAGTTTCTTTACGTTTTGTTACTTTATACTATATGTTACTATTGATTTCTAAACCGGACGCAAAGATACGAAAAATCAGCCAACGGCGTACACCTACAACCTAACATTTAGCGTTTTTTTGCGAACGGCCGGCCATTATGCTAGGCCGAGTTGGCAAACAGCACAGCCAACGGCATCCTTGCTGACAACCCGACCGGCTGACTACTCGAACACATCCTCGATGTTGGCCACGTCGATGCTGTCGCTGACCCCCGACTCGTCGCCCGTGCAGGGGTCATAGCCTGGCGGCAGGTCGAAGACGGCCTGCTCGTTGTAGCCCAGCCGCTGGTCCTTGTAGAGCCGCTGCATGTAGTAGGCAAAGATGGGCAGCGCCATGGTGGCGCCCTGACCCATGGCCATGGAGGCAAAGTGGATGTCGCGGTCGTCGCCGCCCACCCAGGTGCCGCTGACCAGCGTGGGAGTGATGCCCATGAACCAGGCATCGCTGTTGTTGTTGGTAGTACCCGTCTTGCCAGCCATCTGTCCTTTCAGATTATACTTGTAGCGCAGACGGCTGCCCGTGCCGCCGTCGACCACAGCCTGCAGCATGTAGAGCATCTTGTCGGCACTCTCGCGGCTGATGACCTCGTTCATGCGCGGCTGGAACTGGGTGATGACGTTGCCCTCGTTGTCCTCTATCTTGGTCACAAACAGGTGCGAGGCCCTGATGCCGTGGTTGACGAAGGTGGTATAGGCGCTGACCATCTCGCCGACGGTAATCTCGCAGGGCCCCAGACACAGGGCCGGCGACGGGTGAATGTCAGGGTTCAGGATGCCATACTCGCGCAGCAGCGTGACGAAGGCCTGCGGACTGAGCTTGCTCATGAGGTAGGCCGATATCCAGTTGTTCGACTGCTGCAGGCCCCACTTCAGGGTCACCATGTCGCCATAGCGGGCACGGCTGCCGTTGCGGGGAGTCCACGGCTGTCCGGCCACCATGTATGTCTGCTGCACGTTGGGGGCCAAGTCGCACGGCGAGAATCCGTTCTCCATGGCCAGCGAATAGAGGAAGGGCTTGATGGTGGAGCCCACCTGGCGCCGTCCGTCCATGACCATGTCGTAGGCAAAGTGCATGAAGTCCAGACCGCCGACGTAAGCCTTGACATGGCCGTTCTGCGGACACATGCTCATGAATCCGGCCCGCAGGAACGACTTGTAGTAGCGTATGGAGTCGAGGGGTGTCATGACGGTATCGCGCTCGCCCTGGTAGGAGAACACGTTCATCTCGGTCTTGGTATTGAACGAACGCATGATTTCCTCCTCGCTCTTGCCCTCGGCCTTCAGCACCCGGTAGCGCTCGCACTGGCGCACCGACCGCATGAGCACACGGCGCAGCTGCTCGCCCGACAGTCCTGAGTAGGGGGCGTTCTTGTGTGTGCGGCTCTCCTTGAAGAATGCCGGCTGGAGGAACCTGACCACATGGTCGCGCATGGCTTGCTCGGCATACTCCTGCATACGCGAGTCGATGGTGGTATAGACCTTCAGTCCGTCGGTGTAGACATTATACGGGTCGCCGTTCTTCTTGTAGTTCTTGTTGCACCAGCCATACAGCGGGTCGTTCTCCCAGTTGACGGAGTCGATATGGTACTTCACCATGTTCCATGACTGATAGTCGGCACGACGGGGCTCCTTGGCCATCATGTAGCGACGCAGGAAGTCGCGGAAGTAGGCGGCAATGCCGTCTTTGTGGTCGGCCACGTGGAACTTAAGGCCCAGCTCCTGGTCGGCATACTTCCGGTAGTCGGCCTCTGACAGATAGCCCGCCTTCACCATCTGGCTCATAACCACGTTGCGGCGCTCGCGGCACCGGTCAGGATAACGCTTGGGGTTGAAGTAGGAGGGATTCTTGCACAGGCCGACAAGAACGGCCGACTCAGGCACTGTCAGGTTTCTCGGCTCTTTGCCGAAATAGGTGTTGGCAGCGGTCTTGATGCCTACGGCATTGTGCAGGAAGTCGAAGTAGTTCAGGTACATGGTCAGTATCTCGTCCTTCGTGTAGTTACGCTCCAGTCTGACGGCAATGACCCACTCAATGGGTTTCTGAAGCATACGCTCCATGACGCTGTGGGCCGTGCCCGAATAGAGCTGCTTGGCCAGCTGCTGGGTGATGGTGGAGCCGCCACCCGCCGACTTGTTGCCCATCAGTCCGCGCTTGATGACGGCACGCCCCAGCGCAAAGAAGTCAATGCCCGAATGGTCGTAGAAGCGCACGTCCTCGGTGGCCACCAGCGCCTGCACCAGCGCTGGCGACAACTGTGAGTAGTCTACCATGATACGGTTCTCGCGGTTATAGTTCCACGTGCCCATAATCTTGCCGTCGGCCGAGATGACCTGCGTGGCATAGCGGTTGATGGGGTTCTGCAGCTCCTCAATGGGTGGCATGTAGCCTATCCAGCCCTCGTTGATGGCATAGAAGGCAAACGCAGCACTGCATACCGTTGCCCCCAACAAGGTCCATAGCATGATAACGATGAACTTTTTCATTGCGGTAATTCTTCGAGTTTGGGGGCAAAATTACAAAATTCTTTCTAATAATCGCACGGAAATCAGAAATTATGTGTAATTTTGCGGTCAAAACAGACTATTTTGCCACACACATCAAACAATTATTGGAATGGAAAAGCATGATTTCGTAACGATTGCCGACCTGACGAAGGAGAAAATACGCTACATGATAGCGTTGACACAGGAGTTTGAGAAACATCCTAACCGCGAACTGCTCAAGGGCAAGGTGGTGGCCACCCTCTTTTTCGAGCCCAGCACCCGCACACGCCTCAGCTTTGAGACCGCCGCCAACCGCCTCGGGGCGCGCGTCATCGGATTTGCCGACCCCAAGATTACCAGCGGCACCAAGGGCGAGACGCTCAAAGACACCATATCGATGGTGGCCAACTATGCCGACATCATCGTTATGCGCCACTACATAGAGGGGGCTGCACAGTATGCCGCCGAGGTGACCGACGTGCCCATCGTCAACGCCGGCGACGGTGCCCACCAGCACCCCTCACAGTGCATGCTCGACCTCTACTCTATCTATAAGACACAGGGTACACTCGAGAACCTCAACATCTACCTGGTCGGCGACCTGAAGTACGGACGCACCGTCCACTCGCTGGTCATGGCCATGCGCCACTTCAACCCCACCTTCCACTTCATCGCCCCCAAGGAGCTGGCCATGCCCAAAGAGTATAAGCTCTATTGCGACGAGCACGGCATCAAGTACACTGAGCATACCGCCTTTAACGACAAGGTCATCCAGGATGCCGACATCCTCTACATGACGCGGGTGCAGAAGGAGCGATTCTCCGACCTCATGGAGTACGAACGGGTGAAGAACGTCTACATACTCAACAACGACATGCTGAAGTTGGCCAAGCCTAACATGAAGATACTGCACCCCCTGCCGCGCGTCAACGAGATAGCCTACGACGTCGACGACAACCCACATGCCTACTATATCCAGCAGGCGGGCAACGGCCTCTTTGCCCGTCAGGCCATCTTCTGCGACGTGCTCGGCATCAGCCTTGAAGACGTGCAGCGCGACAAGACGATAATTTGGCCATAGTAGGCATAACGAAAAAAACGAAACAACGACAAACGAAATAAAAAACATCACGCCATGCAAAAGAATGAAATGCTCGTGGCAGCCATCGAGAACGGCACCGTCATCGACCATATCCCCTCCGAGAAAGCCTATCAGGTGGCACAGCTGCTGAAGCTGGCCGACCTGCAGACCCCCGTTACCATCGGCTACAACTTCCGCTCGAAGAAGCTGGGGCGCAAAGGCATCATCAAAGTCGAGGACAAATGGTTCACCGATGAAGAAATATCACGTCTGAGCGTCGTGGCACCAAACATTGTGCTCAACATCATCAAGGACTTCGAGGTCGTAGAGAAGAAAACGGTGCGCACCCCCGACGAGATACGCGGCATCGTGAAGTGTAACAACCCCAAGTGCATCACCAACAACGAGCCGATGTCCACCCTGTTCCACGTCAGCAACGGTCTGCTGACCTGCCACTACTGCGAAAAGGAACAAGACATCAACAAGGTGGAACTGGTATGACCGGCCGCTACCGTTAAGCAACCCCTACCCCACAACCGGCCCATGGAACAGATACTCAGCTATTTTCCCCAGCTCAGCGACCGGCAGCAGCACCAACTGCGCCAGCTCGATGCCCTCTACCACGAGTGGAATGCCCGCATCAACGTCATCTCGCGTAAGGACATCGACAACCTCTACCTGCACCATGTACTTCACTCCATGTCCATAGCCCGCCTAATAAACTTCCGCCCTGGCACACGCATCCTTGACTTTGGTACCGGCGGCGGATTTCCCGGCATACCACTGGCCATCCTCTTTCCTGAATGCCACTTCAAGCTCATCGACGGCACGGGCAAGAAAATACGCGTGGCTCAGGAAGTGGCCACGGCCATCGGACTCACCAACTGCGAGCCGTGCCACCTGCGTGGCGAGGACGAACGCGGACGCTTCGACTTCGTAGTCAGCCGTGCCGTCATGCCCATGGCCGACCTGCTACACATCGTCAGAAAGAATATCGCACCCGTCAGCCATAACGCGCTACCCAATGGTGTCATCTGCCTCAAGGGCGGCGACCTGCAGGCTGAGATGCAGCCATTCCGCCACATCGCCGAGACCGTTGCCCTCAGCCAGTATTTCCACGACGATTGGTTCAAGGAGAAACACATCGTCTACGTCCCCGTCTGACGACGCGGCTACGTGGTAAGAGAATGCTCTACGCTTAATATGCATTGACCATTGGCCAATGGTCAATGTTCCCGCAAGTAAGGATTGTATTTCAGCTCGTCGCCGATGGTGCTCTGCGGACCGTGACCAGGCAGGACAACGGTGTCCTGGGGCAGGTTGGCCACGACGTGACGTAGGCTGTGCTCCATGTCAGACCAGCTACCCTCCATGAAGTCTGTGCGTCCGATGCTCATGCGGAATAGCGTGTCGCCAGTGAACACGACATGTTCCTCTGGGCAGTGGAACAGCACTGAGCCATGACTGTGACCAGGGGTGTGGAGCACACGGAGGGCATGAGTGCCGAAGGTGACCAAATCGCCGTCGTAGAGCAGACGGCCGGTGGCTGCCTGTGCGACATCGATGCCGTCGCCAAGGAGGAAGCGTGCCTGGTCGGCCAGTGACTCGACGAGATACTGGTCGGCAGCACTTATCTCGACCCTCAGACCGAAAGACTCCTGTAGGTCAGCATTGCCGAAGTTATGGTCCAGATGGCCGTGGGTGGCCAACAGGTGGCGAGGCGTAAGGCCACTGGCACGGATGTAGTCGGCCAGGGCGCGCCGCTCCTCGTCGTAGAAGGTGCCACAGTCAATGATGACGCAGTCGCGGCTGTCGTCGCTGACAACGTAGGTATTCTCTTGCAACGGATTGCAGACAAAGCGTTTAATCTGTATCATGGAATGATGCTTAAAACGAAAACATGTGTCAACCCTTCACCTTTACCTTGACAGCCTTGCTCTCGTTCTGCATACGGTCGAGGGCGGTGACGACGTAGACCCAGCGGCTGGCGGGCTCTAAAGGCGGCAACTCATAGTAGGTGTCGGCGGTAACGGCCACTATCTTCGAGGCATCGTCAGTGTCTACGGCCTCGCCACGACGGAAACGGTAGACAACGTACTTGGTTGCGACATCGCCCCAACGCTTGCCCTTCGGAGCCTGCCAGAAGAGCACGCGCTGGCCACCGACATCGACGACCTTGACGCGGCGCGGCTTCTTGGGAGCCTTATGGTCGATGTGCGGCATTAGGGGCTGCAGGGCGGGATAGCGCCAGTAGACGGTGCGTAGGGCCGTGCCGTAGTTGCCGACATTGTCGACAACGGCCTTGGCATACCACAGCACAGTGCCCTGAACAGCGGGCAGCGCGTCGTGTAGCGACATCTTGGCAGTCAGCTGGTGGCGTGTGGCATGATGGGGGTCACGATTCTTGACGGTGCGCTCCACGTCCTCACCAATATAGAGGGCGGTATGTTTCAGGTGACGGCTCCACCAGTGAATCAGCTCGTCGTAGTCGGCAGCCTTGTGGCCTATCTCCCAGTAGAGCTGGGGCACACAGTAGTCCATCCATCCGTTGGCATCCCACAGTAGCACGTCAGCATAGAGTTCGTCGTAGTTCTGCAGACCGTTGGTTCGACTGCCATTGGGGTCGTTGCGCTGGTTGCGGTAGATGCCGAAGGGCGACACACCGAACTTGACCCACGGCTTAGTGTCGTGAATGGTACGCGAGAGCTGCTGGATGAACAGGTCAACATTATGGCGCCGCCAGTCGCCACGGTCACGGATACCGTTGCTGTTGGCACGATATTGGACATCGTCGGGGATGGGGACACCGGGTACGGGATAAGGATAGAAATAGTCGTCGATGTGGAGTCCGTCAACATCGTAGCGCGACACAATGTCGCGTACCACATCGCAGATGTAGTCGCGACAGGCTGGCAGCGCAGGATTGAGTAGTGTCAGCCCATCGTACTCGAAGCACCACGATGGATGGCGCATGACGACATGGTTGGGAGCATTGCGGTGGGGTGTCTTGGTCTTGGCACGGTAGGGATTTATCCAGGCATGCAGCTCCATGCCGCGCTTGTGACACTGGGCTACCATCCAGGCCAAGGGGTCCCAGTAGGGTGACGGACGTACGCCCTGCTCGCCGGTGAGGTAGTAGCTCCATGGTTCAATGGCACTCTCGTAGAGGGCATCACACTCAGGGCGCACCTGAAAGATGATGGCATTGCAGCCATCCTTCTGCAGCTCGTCGAGCTGATAGGTCAGTGTGCGCTGCATATCACGGGTGGGCATGCCCTTGAACTGGCCGTTGACACTCTGTATCCAGGCGGCACGAAACTCTCTCTTGTGCTGTGCCAACACACTGGTAACCAGCAGGACAAGCACTATGAATAAACTAATTCTTCTCATATTTTCGGTTTGCGTTTTCTTGCTTCTTCCAGGGTCAGCAACGACTGCTGCTCCTGATGGTAATTTTGGCGTAGCGCGGCATACTTACTGTCCAGTTCGCGACCGAGACGCTGACTGCCGTCGTCATTGAGCAGGCGTGCGGCGACAAGCGCATTCTGCGAGGCATCCTTCATCCACACTACAGGCCCGCCGTAGACGGGAGCTATCTTCAGAGCTACGTGTAGCTCACTGGTTGTGGCACCACCTATCATTATGGGAATGTGCAGACCGGCACGCTGCATCTCGTGAGCCACGTTGACCATCTCCTCTAACGACGGCGTGATGAGTCCGGAGAGTCCAATGATGTCGACCTGCTCCTCCTGGGCCTTGCGGACGATTTGCTCGGCGGGCACCATGACACCCATGTCGATGACCTCGTAGTTGTTGCACGACAGAATGACGCTGACAATGTTCTTGCCAATGTCGTGGACATCGCCCTTGACGGTGGCCAGCAGCACCTTGCCGGCTTTACGGGCTACGCTGGTGCGCTGCTGCTCAATGTAGGGCTGCAGGATGCTGACGGCCTGCTTCATGGTGCGGGCCGTCTTAACCACCTGTGGCAGGAACATCTTGCCTGCTCCAAATAGCTCGCCGACACGCTTCATACCTGCCATTAGTGGACCCTCAATGATGCTGACAGCACGCGGTTCGTGCTGCAAAGCCTCCATAAGGTCGTCGGCCAGATGGTCGCCGACGCCCTTGATGAGCGCCTGCTGTAGGCGCTCCTCGACGGGCAGGGCCAGGCGTGCTGACTGGTCGGCAGCATTGATGGAGTTGTCAGCGGGCTGCGACATGGATGCACTGGCCAGTTCGGATGCCAAGGCGATGAGTGCCTCGCTGGCTCCGGGGCGGCGATTGAGGATGACATCCTCGATGATTTCCAGTTGATGGGGGGGAATGTCGCTATAGAGCACCTTCGTGGCTGGATTGACAATGGCAAAGTCCATACCGGCCTGAATGGCATGATAGAGGAACACAGCATGCATGGCCTCGCGAAGGTAGTTGTTGCCACGAAACGAGAACGAGAGATTGCTGACACCACCGCTGACATGGGCTCCCGGCAGGTGCTGGCGTATCCAGCGTGTGGCACGGATGAAGTCGGCAGCGTAGGCATCGTGTTCGTCGATGCCTGTTGCCACTGCCAGAATATTGGGGTCGAAGATGATGTCGTACGGCGAGAGCCCGACTTGCTCAGTCAACAGGCGGTACGACCGCTGGGCTATCTCGATGCGGCGTTCGTAGTTGGTGGCCTGCCCCTGCTCGTCGAAGCACATGACCACCACGGCAGCGCCATAACGCAGCACGTCGCGGGCATGGCTGAGAAAGACCTCCTCACCCTCCTTAAGCGAAATGCTGTTGACGATGCTCTTGCCTTGCAGACATTTCAGGGCAGCCACGATGACCTGCCAATCAGACGAGTCGACCATGACGGGAACGGCAGCAATGTCGGGCTCGGCGGCTATGGTATTCAAGAAATTCACCATCTCAGCACGTGCGTCGAGCAGGGCATCGTCCATATTAATGTCAAGTACCATCGCACCGTCAGCCACCTGCTTGCGGGCGATGCCGACAGCCTCATCGTACTGGTGCTCTTTAATGAGTCGCAGAAACTTGCGCGAACCGGCCACATTGCAACGCTCGCCGACATTGCAGAAAGTGGTAGGCGTCAGCGCCTCAAGGCCACTGAGCTGAATGCCAGCATAGGGGGCGACAAGCTCGTGGGGCCGACGTCCGACGACCAACGGCTGGTAGCGGGCAATAAATGCCGGAGTGGTGCCGCAGCAACCACCGATGATGTTCACCAGTCCCTCGTCAACCATCTGTCCCATCTGCGGGGCCATCGACTCAGCAGTCTCGTCGTAGAGGCCCATGGCGTTAGGCAGGCCAGCATTGGGGTAGGCACTGATATAATAAGGTGCGCGGCGTGCCAACTGACGAAGGAGCGGTAGCATTTGACGGGCACCGAACGAGCAGTTGAGTCCGATGGAGAAAATGGGATAGGACGACACCGAGGCCAGCACGGCATCAAGCGTCTGGCCCGACAGCGTCCGACCGGCAAGGTCACTAACGGTAATGCTGAGCATAAGGGGCAGCACACAACCGTGGGCACGCATGGCATGCAGCGAGGCATCAAGGGCCACCTTCGCATTTAGCGTGTCGAAAACTGTCTCTATGAGCAGGGCATCCACCCCACCCTCGATGAGTGCGTCGGCCTGCTCATAGTAGGCATCGTATAACGTGTCATAGTCGAGGTCGCGAAGTGCTGGATTAGTGACATCGGGCGACATGGAGCACGTACGATTGGTAGGACCGATGCTGCCGGCGACGAAGCGGGGCCGGTCCGAAGAACTGAATTCATCGGCGCAGCGGCGTGCGATGCGAGCACCCTCAAGGGCCATGTTTCGTGCTTCGTGCTCCATGTGGTAGTCGGCCTGCGACAGTCGCTGGGCGCTGAATGTGTTGGTGGTGATGATATCGGCACCGGCGGCCAGATACTGCCGGTGGATGTCGGCGATGATGTCTGGACGGCTCAGGTTCAGCGCATCGGAGTTACCCGTCTTGCCCAAGAGTTGGCCAATCATAGTACCCATGGCGCCGTCAAGAATCATTATTCGCTGTCGGATGATGTCACGCATCTGCACACTGGCGAAATCCGTAGCACGTTTCTGCGCATGCTTTACACTCACACTATCCGTCATCCCTACACTATTTATTTATAAATCTTCATGGCACGGTCCATCTCGCGGCGGTCTTCCTTCTCTTTCAGCGTCTGTCGCTTGTCAAACTCCTTCTTTCCCTTGCACAGTGCTATGTCCATCTTGGCGCGTCCGTGCTGGTCGATAAACACCAACAGGGGAACAATTGTGTAGCCCGTCTGCTTGGTGGCGGCAGCCAGCTTACGTATCTCGCGTTTGGTGAGCAACAACTTGCGGTCGCGTTTCAGCTCATGATTGTTATAGGAACCATAGAAATAGGGCGACACATTCATGCCCTTCACCCACAGCTCGCCGTTGATAATGGTGCAGTAGGTATCGACCAGCGATGCCTTGCCTTGCCGAATGCTCTTAATCTCTGTGCCCGTAAGCACGATGCCGGCCGTGAAGGTTTCGATGAAGAAATATTCAAACGATGCCTTCTTGTTTCGTATGTTTACAGGACTTTTCTTCCTAATAAGTTCTTCTTCCTTGTTCACGTGAATAATTTTACGATTGGACGATTGGACAATTTTACGATTTTACGATTGGACAGCTATACGTTAATTACGGGTTGGTAATCAGAATGTTGAACGGCCAACGGGCAAAGTCATTCGATTTCTACAAAGTGTTCCAAGTGGTCATCGATGTAGTGGGCTATGTCGGCCGTCCACTCCTCTTCATGTTCGACAAAAGTGTCATCAAGGTCGTCAAAGGCAGGAAACTGCTCAAAAAGGGCCATGAACTCATCGTCCGTACAGTCACGTTCGATAGCCTCGTGGTGCTTGGCATAGAGTGTGTGGGCATCGTAAACCAAACTAGACAATGGCCGTAATCCCCACAGCCGGAGGGCCTTGGCAAAAGGGTTCTTGAAAATGAACGGCCCATAACCGTTGTGAATCAACTGCACGAAGCCACCGTCCATAACCTCCTCGTGCAATGTGTCCCAGGCCAGCAGTGTTATCTGGTCGGCATTCAGCGCGGCCATCGTTTCGCTGGTCAGCTGGCCGCCAATGGCCTGGCGGATGGCCGTCACTACAGCATCCACGAAGGCATCGACACCCTCAGTGGCTGCCCTTCTGAGTGTTGAGTCCTTTATGCTCACTTTGTTCATAGTGGCCGCAAAGGTACGAAAAAACGGGAGCATTACAAAATAAACACCCCACTTTTTAGAATGGCACGGCTCATTTTGCTTGTTTTCAAGCCATAAAAGCCATATAAAAGCCATATATTTATTGTATAGACAAAGAAAAACAATGAAAAGTTTTTTGGGTTCAGAGAATTTTTGTACCTTTGCACCCGCTTTGCGCCAAAAGGGTGCATAGGAGTTAGAAGCAGGCGTCGGCTCCTAAGATTATTAATCCATTAAAAAGCATGACCTGATAAACGCCTGCTCGGGTCGAAGCCCCGTGAGAATCGGAGCAGAAGATTTATTTTATGTCAGAATTAACAAAGAACGTCCAGCCATTACAAGACTTCGACTGGGAACAGTTTGAAAATGGCACGTCCGCCAACGTCAGCAAGGAAGAACTTGACAAGGCGTACGACGAAACCCTTAACAAGGTCATCGAGCACCAGGTCGTTGACGGTAAGGTTATCAGCGTCGACAAGAAAGAGGTAGTCGTCAACATCGGCTACAAGAGCGACGGCATCATTCCCGCCAGCGAGTTCCGATACAACCCGGAGCTGAAGGCTGGCGACACCGTAGAAGTGTACGTGGAGAACGCCGAGGACAAAAAGGGCCAGCTGGTGCTGTCGCACAAGAAGGCTCGCATGTCGAAGTCATGGGAGCGTGTGAACGCTGCTCTGGAGAACCAGGAGATTGTTAACGGCTACATCAAGTGCCGCACAAAGGGTGGTATGATTGTCGATGTGTTCGGCATCGAGGCCTTCCTGCCCGGCTCACAAATCGACGTTCATCCCATACGCGACTACGACCAGTTTGTCGATAAGACCATGGAGTTCAAGATTGTTAAAATCAATCAGGAGTTCCGCAACGTCGTCGTCAGTCACAAGGCACTCATCGAGGCCGAACTGGAGGCACAGAAGCAGGAGATTATGTCGAAGCTTGAGAAGGGCCAGATTCTGGAGGGTACCGTCAAGAATATTACCAGCTACGGCGTGTTCGTAGACTTGGGTGGTGTTGACGGACTGATTCACATCACCGACCTCAGCTGGGGTCGTGTTGACGACCCGCACAAGGTGGTTGAGCTCGACCAGAAGATTAACGTCGTTATCCTCGACTTCGACGAGGAGAAGAAGCGTATTGCACTCGGTCTGAAGCAGCTGACACCGCATCCATGGGATGCCCTCGACCCGAACCTGAAGGTGGGCGACCACGTGAAAGGCAAGGTTGTTGTCATTGCTGACTATGGTGCATTCGTGGAGATTCAACCTGGCGTAGAGGGTCTGATTCATGTCAGCGAGATGTCGTGGAGCCAGCACCTGCGTTCAGCTCAGGAGTTCCTGAAGGTGGGCGATGAGGTGGAGGCCGTCATCATCACGCTGGACCGCGACGAGCGCAAGATGTCGCTGGGCATCAAGCAGCTTAAGGAAGACCCGTGGGAGACCATCGAGGTGAAGTACCCCGTCGGCTCGAAGCACACAGCCAAGGTTCGCAACTTTACCAACTTCGGCGTGTTTGTTGAGCTCGAAGAGGGTGTCGACGGACTGATTCACATCAGCGACCTGAGCTGGACGAAGAAGGTGAAGCACCCCTCAGAGTTCACACAGGTAGGTGCTATGATTGACGTCATCGTGCTCGACATCGACAAGGAGAACCGCCGTCTGAGCCTCGGCCACAAGCAGCTGGAGGACAACCCCTGGGATGTGTTTGAGTCGAAGTACACCGTAGGTTCTATCCACGAGGGTAAAATTGTAGAACTGCTCGACAAGGGTGCCGTGGTACAGTTAGACGAGGACATCGAAGGCTTTGCCACCCCGAAGCACCTGGTCAAGGAGGATGGCTCACAGGCTAAGCAGGGCGAGACGTTGCCCTTCAAGGTCATCGAGTTCAACAAGGACTCTAAGCGTATCATTCTCAGCCACAGCCGCACCTTCGAGGACCCGAAGCGTGAGGAGAAGGCCGCCCAGAAGAAGAATCGTGCTCCGAAGAAGGACGATATGCCGAAGATTGAGAACGTTGCTGCCAGTACGACACTGGGCGACCTCGACGTGCTGGCCGAGTTGAAGGCCAAGATGGAGAAGGGCGAGTAATAGTTCAAAAATGGATAATTGACAATGGATAATTGACAATGGATAATTGACAATTAGCTATACTAATAAATTAAGGTATGTGCGCGAGACATGTTCCCGCGCACATACTTTTTTATGTTTTGCCACTTTTTACTTGATATATATCAATTAAGTGACAAAACGTAAGCGTTTACGCAAAAAAAGTTTCATAATGTTTGGTTTTTAGGTGCTTTTGGTGTAATTTTGCAGCCAGAAACAAGAATCATCAATAAGTATAACCAATAATCAAAAGGAAAAAGATTATGAATGCAGCACAAGTTGTAGAGAATCTGAAGCAGCGCTTCCCCAACGAGCCTGAGTATATCCAGGCCGTCAGCCAAGTTCTTCCCACCATCGAAGAAGAGTACAACAAACACCCGGAGTTTGAGAAAGCCAACCTTATAGAGCGTCTGTGCATTCCCGACCGTGTGTGCGAGTTCCGCATCACCTGGGTCGACGACCAGGGCAAGGTGCAGACCAACATGGGCTACCGCATACAGCACAACAACGCCATTGGCCCGTACAAAGGCGGACTGCGCTACCACAAGAGCGTGAACCTGGGTATTCTGAAGTTCCTGGCCTTCGAGCAGACCTTCAAGAACTCGCTGACCACGCTGCCCATGGGCGGTGCAAAGGGCGGCTCTGACTTCTCGCCGCGTGGCAAGAGCGATGCCGAGGTGATGCGCTTCTGTCAGGCATTCATGAACGAGCTGTATCGCGTCATCGGTCCCGACGAGGACGTGCCCGCCGGCGACATCGGCGTGGGTGGTCGCGAGGTAGGTTACCTGTTCGGACAGTATAAAAAACTCACCCACCAGTTCCAGGGCGTGCTGACCGGCAAGGGCATTCCCTTCGGCGGCTCACTCATCCGCCCCGAGGCTACCGGCTACGGCTGTGTCTACTTCCTGAACTCCATGCTGAAGACCCGCAACATCGACATTAAGGGTAAGAAGGTGCTCATCTCTGGTTCTGGCAACGTGGCTCAGTATGCTACTGAAAAGTGCATCCAGCTGGGAGCCATACCCATGACGCTCTCCGACTCTGACGGCTACATCTATGACCCGGACGGCATTACCCAGGAGAAGCTGGAGTATGTCAAGGAGCTGAAAAACATTGAGCGTGGCCGTATCAAGGAGTATGCTGAGGAGTATCCCAACGCCGTTTACCATGCTGGCGAGCGTCCCTGGCACGAGAAGGCCGACATCGCACTGCCCTGCGCCACTCAGAACGAGATTAACGGCGAGCAGGCTCAGGCCCTGGTGGACAATGGTGTCATAGCCGTTGCCGAGGGTGCCAACATGCCTTCGCTGCCCGAGGCTATCAAGATATTCCAGGACAACAAGCTGCTCTATGCTCCCGGCAAGGCCAGCAATGCCGGTGGCGTGAGCGTCAGCGGTCTGGAGATGTCGCAGAACTCGGAGCGTCTGAGTTGGACTGCCGAGGAGGTGGACAACTACCTGAAGCGCATCATGAACGACATTCACGAGAACTGCGTGAAGTACGGTACACAGGCCGACGGATACATCAACTACGTCAAGGGTGCCAACGTGGCCGGATTCATGAAGGTGGCAAGCGCCATGATGTCACAGGGCATAGTGTAACATGGAAATAAAATAATCAGCACAAGACTAAACTAAAAAGAAAGGGTGCAACCATGAAGAGTGGTTGCATCTTTTCTCTATTTTATTTGGCTCTTTGCCAAGTTCTTTGTACCTTTGCACGCATAATTGAAATTCGTAAATTAGTAAAATAGTAAATATTATTATGCTTACACTTAAACTCATTTTAGAGGAGACCGACCGCGTCATACGCGGACTAGAAAAGAAACATTTCAAGAATGCAAAAGCAGCCATTGACGATGTAATAGCCGTCGACCGCCGCCGCCGCGAGGCCCAACAGCAGTTGGACCAGAACCTCAGCGAAGCCAAGAAGATGGCCGCCCAGATAGGCGCAATGATGAAAGAGGGCAAGCGCGACGAGGCAGAAGCCGTCAAGACTCAGGTGTCGGCGCTGAAGGAGACCAACAAGCAGCTGGAGCAGGCCATGAACGACGCCCAGGAGGAGATGACGCGACTGCTCTGCCAGATACCCAACATACCCTACGACGAAGTGCCCGAGGGTGCTGCCGCCGAGGACAACCACGTTGTGAAGTCGAACCTGAAGGAGTGTGACGGCACAGACACCGTGGGCTCGTGGGACGTCAACCCGAAGCTTGGCATCAGCAATCCCCTGCCCCACTGGGAGCTTGCCAAGAAGTATAACCTGATAGACTTTGACCTGGGTGTGAAAATTACCGGTGCAGGATTCCCCGTCTACATCGGCAAGGGCGCTCGCCTGCAACGGGCACTCATCAATTTCTTCCTCGACGAGGCACGCAAGAGCGGATACACTGAGATAATGCCGCCCACGGTGGTAAACGCGGCTTCCGGCTATGGTACAGGACAGCTACCCGACAAGGAGGGACAGATGTACCACTGCGAGGTGGACGACTTCTATCTGATACCCACCGCCGAAGTACCCGTGACCAACATCTATCGCGATGTCATACTCGACGAAGCACAGCTGCCTGTCAAGAACTGTGCCTACACCGAGTGCTTTCGTCGTGAGGCTGGCAGCTACGGCAAGGATGTGCGCGGACTGAACCGTCTGCACGAGTTCTCGAAGATAGAAATAGTACGCATTGACAAGCCTGAGCACTCGAAGGAGAGCCACCGCGAGATGCTGGAGCATGTCGAGGGACTGCTTAAGAAGCTGGAACTGCCCTACCGCATACTGTTGCTTTGTGGCGGCGACCAGTCGTTTACCAGCGCCATTTGCTACGACTTCGAGGTCTACTCAGAGGCACAGGGTCGTTGGCTCGAAGTGTCGTCAGTGTCCAATTTCGACACCTATCAGGCCAACCGTCTGAAGTGCCGCTATCGCCGTCAGGACAACAAGAAGACGGAGCTGTGCCACACGCTCAACGGCTCGGCCCTGGCACTGCCGCGCATCGTTGCTGCGCTCTTAGAGAACAACCAGACGGAACAAGGCATCAAGATACCTGCCGCACTGGTGCCCTACTGTGGTTTCGACATCATTGACTAACCATGGCGGAAACGGAACTCTAAAACTAACAATATGAACAAGAATCAAAAGTATGTCATTACCATCAACCGCGAGCTGGGAAGTGGTGGACGCACCGTGGGCAGGAAACTCTCGGAGAAGCTCAACGTGGCCTTCTACGACAAGGCACTCATCAACGAGCTGAAAAGCAAGTTCAAGCTCGACACCGAGCAGATAGAAAAGCTGAAGGGCACTAAGAGCGACTGGTGGCGTGAGTTCATCAACTCAGCACTCTATTTGGGACAAGGCATGAACGAGCTGTGGTACTACCAGCGCATGACCGGACCCGACGCCTATCTGGTGACCAGCAACGACATGTTCAAGGTGGAAAGGGAGATTCTGGAAAACGTGGCCGCAGAGGCCTCCTGCATCGTGGCCGGACGTTCAGCATTTAGCGTATTTGCCAATCACCCCAACCACCTCAGCATCCTCATACAGGCTCCGTTGGAGCACCGTATAGAGCGCATCATGACCAAGCAGAACCTGACACACGAGGAAGCCGAGAAAATTATCAAGAAGGTTGACGAGCTGCGCGAGAGCTATGTCAAGAAGTACACCGGCACGTCGCGCTACGACACACGCAACTACGACCTGGTCATCAACATGGAAGGCAAGACCGAAGACCAAGCTGTAGACCTGATATTGCAGTACATCGGCTGAACAAGCAACAGCCGGCAAATGACAAAAAGCAAAAGAAACGCCCATTTCTTTTGCTTTTTTCTTATTTATTCGTACCTTTGCCGTCGATAATGAAACCAAAACATTGGGTCTATGAATAAAATCGTAAGGAAAGAACAGTTTTCAGAGCGCGTCTTCCTCTTTGAAATCGAAGCACCTCTGATAGCCCAGAGCCGTAAGGCAGGAAACTTTGTCATTGTACGTGTCGACCAGCGTGGCGAGCGTATGCCACTGACCATTGCCGGAGCCGACATCAATAAAGGCACCATCACACTGGTGGTACAGATGGTCGGATTGTCGTCAAAAAAACTATGCGCACTGAACGCCGGCGACTCCGTGGCCGACGTGGTCGGACCGTTGGGCAACCCCACACACATCGAGAACTACGGCACCGTGGTATGTGCCGGTGGCGGACTGGGCGTGGCACCCATGCTCCCCATCATACAGGCACTGAAAAAGGCCGGCAACCGCGTACTGTCGGTCATGGCCGGACGCTCAAAAGACCTCATAATCTTGGAAGACCAGGTACGCGAATCGTCCGACGAAGTCATCATCATGACTGACGATGGCTCTTACGGCGAAAAGGGCGTAGTAACCGTCGGCATAGAAAAGTTTATAGAACAGGAACCACACGTCGACAAGGTGTTTGCCATCGGACCTCCCATCATGATGAAATTCTCAAACCTCACGGCGCAGAAGCACGGCATCCCCTGCGAGGTATCGCTCAACACCATCATGGTCGACGGCACGGGCATGTGCGGCGCCTGCCGACTGACCATCGGTGGCAAGACGAAATTTGTCTGCATCGACGGCCCCGAGTTTGACGGTGCCTTAGTCGACTGGGACGAGATGTTCAAGCGCATGAACACCTTTAAGCGCGAGGAACAAGAGGAGCTCGCCCACTACGAAGACCACCTCGCCAAAAACACTGCGCTCAACAGTTCTGCTATTGAGCCTGATGAGCCCCCCACCCACTCCACCACCGGCGAAGCAGCCATCGACGAGTCCATAGCCGTACTCACCGACCGTAATGCTGCCTGGCGCGACGAGCTGCGCAGGAGCATGAAGCCCAAAGAGCGTACAGCCATCGAACGCGTGGTCATGCCCGAACTAGACCCCGTCTACCGTGCCACCACGCGCACCGAGGAGGTGAACATCGGACTGACTAAGGAAATGGCCATTAGGGAAGCCAAGCGCTGTCTCGACTGCGCAAAGCCGACATGCGTGGAAGGCTGTCCAGTCAACATCAATATCCCGTCGTTCATCAAGAACATAGAGCGCGGCCAGTTTCTGGCTGCCGCCAAGGTGCTGAAACAGACCTCCGCGCTGCCCGCCGTCTGCGGTCGTGTATGCCCCCAGGAGAAACAATGCGAGAGCAAGTGTATACACCTGAAGATGAACGAGCCCGCAGTAGCCATCGGCTACCTGGAGCGCTTTGCTGCCGACTACGAACGCGAGTCGGGCAACATCAGCATGCCTGAGATAGCACCCGCCAACGGCATCAAGATAGCCGTCGTCGGCTCCGGACC
>Ga0310691_10003275_pt1 | contig 19744 bp, 30 predicted proteins | sample 176DNAGHGlowgp2_FD_203887 | JGI IMG/M metagenome (GOLD analysis project Ga0310691, IMG submission 203887) | Sheep rumen microbial communities from Palmerston North, Manawatu-Wanganui, New Zealand - 1766 DNA GHGlow gp2 (v2) (version 2) | ecosystem: Host-associated > Mammals > Digestive system >...
TTAAGAATGTCATGCTTTCTTGAGAGATTATATCTCATTATGTCATCGAATTCCCAGAATCTTGTGTATAAGACATAATATATTGCTGTGTAGACATTTGCCTGAAAATCATATACAAGATTCTCCATCCATTTGACAAACTATCTACAAAATTCCATGTCATTATTTGTTATAAATTTCTCAAGAACTTCTTTCGGAATATTGTAATCTTCAGACATATTCTTATTTTTATATTCTTCAAGTGTTGTTATTACTTTCTGAATATGTTCTTTTGATATGCTTAATTTAGTCTTGAACATATTATAAAACATAAAGAAATATGCTATCGGCAGAACAACATCATACCAACCAACTCCAATAGTGTCTCTTATATCTCCAATCATAGATTTCATCTGTTTAACAAAATGAACTGTTTGTGTGTAATTGAATAATTTAGCACACCAATCACTATAATTCTAAACATTCGCAGTTCTCTTAAATATAGATTCATCACTCATACTATTAATAGTTTCAGCAACTTCACTGACTCTCTATGATAATTCAGAAAACCCGAATATATACATATACTTCTCAATATTATCATATGCAAATGTATTATTCCGGAACTTAAATATATGCTCAATATCAGTATTTACCATCTTCTTGTTCCTCGTTATATCTACATTAAGACCATAATTTTGTCTGATATGAACAAATTCATGTCTTAATTTCGGAACAATAAGATAAAAGTCATAATCATCATCAAATGCTTCACTGAATGTTTTATTCTATTTTGCCAAATTAATTCTGTGTTTCATCATATTCAACATTGACTCTATAGCATATTCATTTGCACTGATAACAACACAATCTGGGTATTCTGCTCTATCATTCACTCTGAAGAACAAATTCGGAATTTCTACATATTCATATTTGACATATATAGGAAATGCTTTGAAGTTTGAACATAAATCTATAGTAGTTGCTTCTTTTCTTGGAACTGCTACACCATAATTTGAAATGAATGAATATCCTGAATCAAAATCTTTCAGTTTCTTCCTTGATTCAAAGTCATTGAATATATGCTCTGATATATCATCAATAGCATTTTTTGAACCTTTATAATAATGACTTGCTTCATTCAGAACATTATAATTATCAATGATGTTATTTACTAATAATGTGTACGGTAAATTTTTCTAATACCAGCTCATAAACTTAAAATATTTCATTTCTTTATTTATCTCAGTTATTTGTGATTCTTGCTACAAAATCTTCAAAAATATTTGAAAATATTTCACTCAAATACACAAAATTACAGATTTATAGAGATAAATATTAAAATCAGTTTTGATGATTATGACTAAGGAAGAGAAAGATAGTTTGTATGAAGCAATAATGAGAGAATTATCACCAATTGTAAAGAATAAAATATCTCAAATGTCTGATGCTTCGACTGAGATGTTCTACAAAGAATTTCAAGAATTGGATAATAAACTTGAAAAGTTATATGAGCATTTCAACTACAAAATGTCTCATTTGACTCAAGAACAGATTGGTAATATGACTAAAGATTTCTTCAGTCGATATCAATCCATCAAACATACATTTCCTAAATATTCTGTCAATGAAATATTCAATAGCCAAATTGAGTTTGAGCATAGTTTTGAACAAATCAAAGACAAACTGAAAACTGCAACTGGACTGAAAGAATGGTAGATTGAATTAGTTGATTTCTTCAGTCATAATGAACCTATTGCTTTTATCAAACAAAAAACACCACAAAACCTTATAGCAACAGTAGTTCCAATCATAAATGATAACATTCTGTTCATAAATGAGTTTATGGAGAAGAACGGGTATTATCTCATCAGACACTTCCACGGAAAAGATGTGATATCACTTAATGATCCATATCAGAAAGAAGCATATATGGTCACACTACTATTTGTTCAGAAAATCACAGCAGATATATCAAGAGATGTACATACCTGTGACTATCTCTATCATATAGTTCCAGAAAAACATATGACTTCTATAAGAAAACATGGATTGATTCCGAAAGCAAGAACAAATATCTTTGATATCAGACTAAAAGATGCTATTCATTATCCAGAAAGAATATATTTCTTCTGTGGAAAGAGTCCACTCTTAGCACTTCACTATGCAAAAGATTCAATGCCTTCCGGAACATACAGATTACTGAGAGTGAAAACTTCTAACATTAATCCAGAACTCCCTATATATTGCGATCCATTGATTAAAGACAATGCTGTATATGTGGAATTCAACATTCCTTATAATTTCATTGAAGAACTTGATGAGTTTGTAATTTAAATTATATAAATGAAACGGAGGTTGCAATTAAGCAATCTCCGCTTCTTGAATAATATATAGTGATAATGTGTTGTGCTAATGTAGATTAGCCGAGAATATCACCAAGAACATCATTCAACTGGATACCACCACCGGGTGCAGCAGCAGGAGCATCCTGTTTTGGTGCAGCAGCCGGTGTAGCAGAACCGAGAATGTCATCAAGGTTTGGCATACCAGTGCTTGCGGCGAATCCGGCATTCTGCTCAGGAACCTGAACTGGAGCACCCATCTGAAGTCCAGCAAGAGGATCAGCAGCAGGCTTCTGTGGTGCAACAGGATTCATAGGAGCAGCACCCATATTCAATCCAGCAAGAGGGTCATTGGATACCGGAGTAGCAGCCTGTGGCTGTCCATTTCCGAAACCACCCTGGAATGCTCTCTGTGAAGCAGCAATGCTTGCCTGTGGATTACGAGCAATGTTAATCACATTCATAGCCCACTCACGGTCTGCATCACTCAGAGGATGATACTGATACTGCTCAAGATCCGGACCACTCTTCAGCCACTCATTGACTGCGGCACGGAAGTTCTCATTCTTAATGCTGTCTGCATTGATGGGAACATACTGGATGCCTGTCGGAGTCTGTACTGGACACTTAACCTTAGTAGTATCGTCCTTGCTGTCATAGAAACGAGACTCATCTGTATTGTCAAATCCACCCTTCTCAATCACCTTAAGGAACAGGTAACGTCCGCTTACGAGACTGAACGGAGAAACCGGAGCCTCATTGGGATTAGACGGATTAGTCTCATTGTCAAGCAAAGCTGCAATCTTGGTTCCGAAGCGATATACAAGAATCTTTCCCTCAAGCTGTGGCTCAGACGGACAAGAAAGAACCTGTACCAGAGCAGCATAACGCAATTTGCGTGAGAACTGCTTTGAATTTTCCTTCAGAATAGGATCCGTACTGTTACGCAAGTCAAAGAATGTCTGTGTGAACGGACTTGGCTCATTGACCGTAGATGGGTCATCAAGCTCTTTCTTCTCACCAGTCATCTTGTTCTCAAGAAAGACTGTGTACTTGCTTACCAGTGAGCCGGACTGAGGATTCTTCCAGAATGGCAGGAAACGCAGAGTTGCCTTATAAACCTTGTCTGCGGCTTTCCTTGCACGAGGACGGAACTCAAACTGAGCAGCATTGTCACTTTTCTGATTCGGCTGTTCTACTTTAACACTTACATCAAATAAATCTTCCATAACTTAAAACTTAAAATACTTTTTATAATTTACTTTTCAATTTCTTATTTACAATCAAATTTCTGTTTCTCTAAAAATATTACTTACTTTCTTTTCTTTAGTTTAATCAGAACAGAAGATAATTTTTGTAGTTTATCTTCTCGTCTGAATATTATATCTTGTTTCTTGAAATAGTTTTAATTTCTCTAAAATTATTTCTTTGAATTTGTCTTCTTTGTTGTTTTCTTTGTGCCGGTCTTTTTAGCAGCAGAATTGGTTTTCTTTGCTGTTGCTTTTTTCTCAGTAGTCTTCTTTGTTGTCTTCTTGGCTGATTCTTTCTCATCTACAACCTCTTCTTCAGCAACTTCATCAGTTCCGCATTCAATAGTTACTGGACCAGCAACATTAATCACATATTCTCCAGTTTCTTCATCAAACCCATCTTTGTTGACAGAAAATTTCTCATTCTCATCTTCTCCATCAGCATCATCGACTACAACTCCAACTGCAACATCATCACTATCAGCATCATCGAATTTCACGTCATCTACACTGATTTCATCAACCGGGTCTTCATCTGTCGGCTCTGGACATCCGTATAAAGACTCTTCTTCATTTTCATTAGCCTCTACATTAGCAAGGAATTCTTCATCACTCATTTCCATTCCAGCACCGTATAGACCTGCTGTATTATCTTGATGAGGATAACCGAATATATTCTCTGGCTGCTTTTCAGCATCTTCAACAGGAGCAACAACAGCAGCATCTCCGTTTATCACATCAAGTTTCTCTTCTTGTACAGGAGTCTCATTCAGTTTAACTTCTGAAAGTTCTTCTTCCTCCATCTGACTGACTTTCTTCTCCCATAACTTTGAAATCTTCTTGTTATATGCAATCTGCTGTTCCATAATAGAATTCTGTCTTGCAGTCATCATCTGCTGCGGATTGTTATATACATTCATCTGTCTCTGGTTCCTTGTAATGACTACAGGAGCAGCATCCATATAAGTATAAGGACTCTTGTTCTGTGAAGCGACATTCTTGTTGGGATTCTTAATAGTCCTCGTATAACTCTGGTTATAGTTCTTCCAGTCATCATTCTCAATCTGTGGAGTTGACGAACCGATAGCACCAATGTAATTATTACTGTTTTTAGCCATGTCTTTAATAACTTTCTATTTCTTTATTTATCTTAGAAAAATGAGGAATGTTTGTAAAATAACAACCACTCCTCAAATTATAATGCTGATTTAAAATATTTTCTAACTTAGATATACATACGGAACTTCCTGACAATCTTGCTCCAGTTGATTTCCTCAGTCTTGAATACCTTCTTGTATATAACCAATATATAATAGAAGAAATCAATCACTTCATCAATCGTCTTGAACACGATATCTGTCTTCAGTTCATATTCACCATATCCGTTATCAAGGAACTCAAATTCATTCCTATAATATTCCAAAGCAATTCTCTCAAGAACCTTGTCCATTCTCACTACATCCTCTTGCGGAGAAAGAGAAATAAAATCTTTTTTTAATAGACGAATTGCACTAAGCGGAACAGGAGCGAAAGTACCCTTGTTGAAATACTTGTTATATGTCTGCTTTCCGAGTACGCTGATGATGAACTCAAGGCGGTTTTCCTTTGCTTTCTCTTCTGCCTTTCTCAACATATTGGCATCTTTGAGAATCTTGTTCATCTGGTATGTACTGTCCTGATATGACTCACATACACCATATATATACTTATTAATCTTCATCTTATTATTAAATCAAATTTTATCACCAGTATCTTACGGGATATTCAGAATATGAATATTTGTATCTTGTCACACCCTCGTCATCCACATATCTTATATATTCACAATTTGGTCTCATAAATGAACAGCAGAACCTTTTCAGGTATTCATAATATACTTTATTGTTACAGTCATTGTTGTACCACTGTCCGTCTTGGAACTTCTTGTTGTTATATGCGATTTCCCAATCCTGTTCAGCCCTATATTTTGTCTCTGTTGAATATGTCATCCTGAAACATTTCTGGACTGCCTTACACACGAAGAATATATGCTTATAACAATAAATTCTCAATGCATCAAGAAATGTATAGTGTCTTGTATATATATAACTATTATCTCCCTTGACATAATACGGCTTCGGATCTTCCACTCCCAAATCTGCCATAGCATTAAATGTCATATACAATACAGACACCATCTTCTTCAGATATGCTGAATTCTTTTCATCATGTGTTCCGATAACATTTGCGAATTTCCTTATTGGAATTTTCTGTATAACAAGTTGGTTGTCTTGATAAGTCCTCGTATAGAACTTCTTATCAAAATATGTTATAAAATCTTGCTCAAGATTCAGTTTCTCTATACACCACCGACGATATAGTTCATCATCAGCATACAGTTCTTTATATTCCTATAATTGAATAACCACGCCACTTGAGAGAGTTATATCGCCTTCATCATTCACAGAACTCTCAAGAGACTCATATACGTTATGTCTTATCCTGTTTTTATCAAACTGCCTATAATTCTCTGAACTTCCTATATTATGATCTGCTCTTACATATTTCACAGAACCATATCTCAGCCTGACTACATCCTTAGTCACAGAGTCGATAATCCACACATATTTCGTGTCTACTCCGTCATCAGTGAATGTCAGGTTACATACTACACCGGTATGAATCTGCTTGTCTTTCGGAGAGAAACCTTTTACAAAATCACCAACAAAGAATACATCATCAGTCATTTTCTCTTTACGCTTTACTTCCGGGTCATTACCTTTCATCTGTAAAGTCGTGTTAAACGGCAATATACGGTACTGGAAACCGTACTGATAACGGTCTCCATTCACACCAGTATTGCCGACCGGATGCATTGACATGCTTTCTTCAAGCAAGTCACATTCTTTGTCAAAGTCGAAATTCTCCTATATAATCGGTTTCTTCATCAGACAATCAAATCAGTCAGATTTTCTACACAGCCTGAAAATATACACATATTTGTGTACTGTCTCGAGGAATCCGGAAGTCGCATTGCGGCAACCCTCATATTCAACACCCTCCTTATGACATTCAAGCCAGTTATTCACACAAATCTTCAGTTCATTGATAATCTCAAGAGGATCATTGGAAACAGGAAGAGAAATATGTGTGAATTCCTTTCCAGAGAACTGACCGATAATAGACTGTATATTCTCTGCAATAGCATCCTTATACTCTTCAAGTTCATTACAGAAATCATCAAGAGCACGATGATATGACATATTGTCAGCAGCCCAGTGCAAAGCACGGAACTTATCAGCAAACGCGATAATCTTAGTCACATAGACAACATCATCACACTGCTTCTCATCACAGCCACAATCCTCACAGTCATCACAAATCTGCTTGATATCAGCTACATACTGAACCTCTTCAGGAGTAATGTTCTGTGTGATATATTTAACTGCATCCTTAGAAAGCATAGGAGTATAATTCATATCTTCCATTATTAAAAAATCGAAATCATTCTTTTCTCTATTTATCATTTTATCAATAACTATTTTGCAACAATCTGATATAATATGTAGTGGAAGAAATTGTATTCATAGACTTGAATGAGCATCCTGAATTCAATATGGATGTCTTGCTGAGGAAATGCACTGCTGCAAAAATAGAGCCGTTCATCAGCAATATCACTTTTTGTCCGATTCTGATTGCTTATATCAGTCAAGATAAGAAGAAAGAGATAGAAATACAGAACACAAACACTGGTTTCTTCAATTCATTATCAAAGAAATACAAACTAACTGAAGCAATTGATGCAGAAGATTTCTTTGAGAAAACACTTTCGCTAAGAAACAATAGTCAATTAACTTCAAATGCATTATTTTAAAAATGAACTATATAAGTAATAACTGGCAGGAACTTTCCAACAAGAAGCAGAACAATATATCTGATATGAACAGATTGATGTCTCTTGCCAATATGGAGATTGATGACTATTCAAAGATTCCCATCATCATATATAATGACTGGAAGATTCTGCTTCAGATGAATGACAGTCCCGGTCCGTACAAAAATATTCTGAATGCAGACAGAAGACAGAAACTGCTGCTTGATATACGGAAATGGGAGTTAACTAATAAGTTCAAAGTTTGATTTATATTTTTTAACACAATAATTTAAGATGAGAAATAATTTTCATAAGAAATCTACTGAAGAGTTGAAAACGATGTTTGAAGAAGCAATGCAGAAAGTTTCAAACATCTATTTCACATGTTCAGGTCACGGTGCTGTAAGAGATGCTTATTTCTGCGGCATCTATTCACTTTATTATAATATGTTCGGACAATATCCGTATGAGTTTGAAATCTGTCAGTTCCTTGAGCCGGTGTCATCATTTGACTCATTCACTAAAGAAGACTTCAAGTTTGCAAAGAAATATATATACAAATACGGAAAATGGAACAGGCTTGACTATATCGGTTCAGTATGAAGACAATAAGGAAAATGCATATATCTGTTCATTCTCAGGAGTGAATATGATTATTATGGACAAATATATTGTCTACTGGAATCAGGAATCTTCATTCTCAGTACTTTGTCCTAACTATATTACTGTACAGGAGAACATAAAGATAGACTGTGATAAAATCCACTATCTTAACATAGCATTCTGTGGAGATGTCTGGAACGGTGACTTCAAGATAAATAACCATCTTCTCTACATCAGACAGAAGAAAGAGAAGACAGTTCCGATGTATCACTATGTCATCCACGGACAACACGGATTTGATGTGACTGACTTCCCATTAAAAGATTATGTCAATATCAATCTTAAAGAGAATTATAATGATGACTTACCACATGATGAGATTGTCAAGTTCCTCAACAGTCAGGATGAATCCGGTCTTGTGATTCTGTCTGGTGCTTGCGGTTCCGGAAAGTCATATTATATCAGACATCTAATTACAAATATGGAAGACAAAGACTTCATAGTCATCAATGAATCTTGTCTGGCATATATCAGTGATCCGTCTTTCCTCAAACTGCTGATGAAGTACAATAACTCAGTCATTATTCTTGAAGACTGTGAGAGACTTCTTGTTGATAGGGAAAATGGAAACAGTCTCATCGGTACTTTGCTGAACCTGTCGGATGGAATCATATCTGATGCATTCAACCTCAAGTTCATCTGCACTTTCAATGCTAACATATCCAAAATTGACAAGGCAGTACTCCGCAAAGGAAGATTGAAAGTCCGCTATGAATTCGGAAAACTCTGTAAGGAAAAGGCAGTTGCATTAGCCGAAAAACTCGGAAAGAAACTGGAGAAAGAAGAGGATATGGTTCTCACTGACATATATAACTATGATGATGTCGTGGATCACGGAATCAAGAAAAAGAAGAGCATTGGTTTTGAAATGAAATGATTTATTTCAGGAATGATGTAGCACGGCCATCCGATGTGTATCCAACCAGATTCGGAAACTATCGGATGGAAGTCCAGTTCTTCACAAACTATGTTCACAACAGAGACTTTCAGATAGATGATGACTTTGACAACCACAGGTCATTCTATTCAAAAGAACTAAGTTTCACAGATGTTGCATTGAACACTATGGATGTCAGAACATAATGCATTTCTGTCGATAAATAAGAAAAATTAATTGACAGAAAATTTGGATTTCTACGAAAATAGTGACTTGTATATTTCAGACGTGTATTGTTCTTGCTACAAATAGGAGTTGAAGAAACCGCTGGTTTGTGTTCCGATTGACAGAGACCTTGAGTGTATGGACTATATTGATGATAACTGCTATACAGACGGAACTATAGATGCAGCAATGAACACAAAAAATATGAGATAACAAATTAATATACAACAATATATGGACAAGAAAGAAGGTTACATAGAGAAATTGATTATTACTATTAAGGATAAGAAGACTTCTGACATCCTTAGAGATGATATGATTACTGCTGGAGTTCCGAAGATAGATTTGAGGGTTCGTCTTGACAAAGAAAATAAGAACTACAACTTGACGATTTATAATGCACAAAATAATCTTGGGAAAATTATAACTATGTTCCAGAATGAAGAGTATGGATTGAGTATTCCTGAGATTGAAGAGTTGTTGAACATCAAAATTACAATGTGATATGGTAGAATGCAGAGAATTCCGAGGATACAAAGACGGGAAGTTGATTGCAACATTTCCGCTTCACTGGATTGATAATATAGAAATCATTGACGGAAAGATGTCTGTCACTTATGATGATGAACTTGAATACAACACAGAAACAGAAGAAATTTCATACAAAACTATTGTTGTAGACAAAGTTGATGTGAAATAATCTTAAATTATTTAGAATATAATGCTGGTAGTCAATTGATTATCAGCATTCTTTGTTTCAGATATACACAAATTACTAGAAATTGAGTACAATATATAGAGAAAATTAATTTAAGATGGCTAATACAAATTTCATAACTATTACATATAAAGTAACTGGTTCATTAGACAATGCAGTTCAAGAAATTCTGGAAACTTCTTCCAATCTCAGTTATCTGACTATGACTGACTACAGAGTTACTGATTCAAAGATTAATGATGACACTCTATGTGGAGTCCAGTTTGACTTCAAACAAGCCAATCTGATTCACAAACTGTTCAGTAAATTGTCAGAGAAAGACATTGAGAAGATTCTTGGAGATGTCTCAGAAACTGCTCCATCAAAGAAGAAAATATAACAAAGAAACTATATATGCAGAAATCAACGAAATACAACCGGTATAAATTCTCAGTCGGAGAAACCGGGTTCATATTGATTAATGAAGATATTGTTGAGTTCAAAGTCATCAAGAGACTGAAGAGACCACATAGGCTGTCTGACAATTTCTATTTCTGTAACTGGAACTATCACGGAACAGAATGCAGGGGAATACATTTCGAGAATGAGATGTATAAAGACAAACAACTACTGATTGCAGACATCAAAAATGGAAAAATCAAATTCAAACAGGAGAGTTCTCAAATTAGCCAACGGAGAAATTGAGTTTCTCTCAAAATATAACTGTTTAAACAATGAAAAATAAAGAATATAATGATTATGTTTCTCATCAACAAGCATCTGTTGATGAATATAAAAAACACAATATTTATATAAGAGAATTAGAAAACTATCCGATTTATGTCATATATAGAGAAGACAATCATTGGTATTTTAGATTTCAATCGAATCTAAAGTATTTCCAAGCAGATGATGGAATGACTCTTAAAGATATTGAAACTGAACTAATTAAAGATATTCCGTATATAAAAAGTATTCAATTTTATGATGAATTTGGATATAGTGCTGGTATTTTAATTTGACAAATATACAAAAATGCTCAGAAATTTACTTCCTGAGCATTTCTTTTACTTATATTCAAGTTACTTCTTTTTCTTTGAATCTTCCATATTACGGTTCTTCTGAATCTGCTTTCTCATATTAACCCAGATAATCTCAATCATGGACTTAATCGTATTGTAAGCATCCATCTTCTCTTTCTTTGACTTTCCTTTCAGATAGACATTGACATTCTTTGCCAACTGGACTTTATCTTCTTTGGAGAATGTCTGCATCGGTCTGTAGAGGAATTCTTTAAGATTGAGAGTCTTGTCAGTAATGATATCAGTATTCATATTACCGTCTTTGTCAAACAGAAGTTCAGCAACATCCTTATCTTCCTTGAGTTCCTTATAGACAGCAGAATTTGGTCTGTTGATGAACGGAATAATCTTAGCATCAATGTAGTCATACTCACCGTTCGGATCTTCTACAAACTTGCCTTCGACTTTCTTCCAGCGTTTCTTCTCAATGACTTTCTTGTTCTCCTTAGCAGACTTATTCAACTTACCAGTCTTTTTATCAACTTTCATAGAGACAGTATTTCCATACTTACCAGCAAACAGACTATACGGTTCAAGTTTCTCATTCAGAACATCACAAATCTCCTGTACACTTAACTGACCACAATCAAAAAACCTCTTATCCTTGTCAGCAGGATCAACAGGCATATACTTCTTCTCTTTGCTGTCACCATCTTCTATATATGTTACATACATCTGTCCAGTTCCGAATGCAACACACTGCTTGACAGCAGTCAGCATCGTCTTGTTAAGCATATCATAGATAAACTGCTTAGTCTCGTTATCATTGCGTTCAGTCGGAACAAAGTCAAGTTTGCTGAACAAACCTCTCATCATATACGGAATCTTCCTTCTGCGGATTGACCACTTAGCAATATCAGCACACATCAGTGTGTTCATATCAAATACGACTGCTGGTTCATTCTTCAGTTCAATTGTCTTCATCTTTCCTTCAGCATCCTTACGCTTGATGATTCCGGAAACATAAACGACCATCACTTCTCTCTTCTCAGCATCACCACTGTCATTGTAAGTTCCGATAAGTCTCTTGAAGAAACTCTTTCCCTCTTTGGAAACCTTGCCGTCATTATCTTTCTTCTCCTGTGCGGCAGAAGCCTGAATAATCTCCTTGTACTGACGGTGAACATCATCCATATGTTTCAGAAGCAATGCAACGGCAGGAGAATCTCCGGCCAGTTCTTTCAAGTCATCAACTTTCACACTCTTGACTTCAGTAACTCTGTATGCGGGCATACCAGATGCATTTGAACCAAGTCTCAGCATATAGTCACCCCATTTATCCTTAACAAACCAGGGAAGGAACATAGGACGGAAGCACTGTGTTATTGTGTCAAACAGATTGTGGATAATCCTGTGGTTCAAGTCACCATCCACCCACTTGTCACCGAAATCAACAATATTGTTCATAATGCGGCCGAATGAAGTCACGTCATGTACGTGCATATCAGCAGCAACTTTCTGCATCAACTCATTGAATATACCGGCATTCTCACTTGTTGCATTACCGTCCATAATAAGAGCATATGCTGTTCCGGCAAAATTATGTGTCTTCTCACGAAGCAAGTCTTCAGAGACATTAATCAAGTCACAGTGAATACCGAGTTCGGAAGCATGCTTTGCAATAGAGTTAGTCAAAGCCTCACGACTGACATGCATAAATGTGTTACCATCAAGAACAGCAGTCAACGGTGCTTCTCCAGATAATGTCGGGAGATTATTCAGCATCTCCATAGAACTCTTGTAACTTCCGTTCGCTATATCAATCATCCACTGCTTCAATGCTCCGGTATTTCCTACAAATGAAGACAAATCTGACTTAGGATTAGCGGCACTGAATAAATTGTCAATATATGCCTTTGCACCACCAGAACCCATCAAATCAACATGTGTATCTCCTGAATTCCTGATAGACTCAATCTGTTCCTTAATCCACTTACCAGGCTCCTGATATGTCTCTACGGTTGGATTATCACCAGTGAAATGCTCAATAATCTTAGCAAGCCAGTCTTCAATAGAATCAATGACTTTATCCAGTCCGAGTGCATGGAAACCGGCTTTGACCATATTCGTCATCCATTCATTGACTGCTGGAATCTGAAGGACAGCAAGCGGCAGCACCGATAAGACAATTCCGAGACATGTCCAAAAATCAAAAAACTTCTCTCCGGGCTTCTTATTCAAATAACGGTTCAGCAGAACTTTAACAAGTCCGCGGCTCATCCATATAATACGGACAGCAGTACAAACTACCACAGTAGTTGCAGCACTGACACCGAACACATACAGAACCATTGGTAATACAATACCAACGATAAGAGAACCGACAATAGACACGAGAATAGTATGCCACCATCCCCATCTCTTTCCCTTACGGTGTCCGATTACGAACTGGAGATACTTGTTATTGGCGACAGAATCAATGACTCCCTCATTCATAATCTGCTTTGCCTTATCCTTGTCATTAGCCATCATCTCTTTCACATATGTCACGACATGTGCAAAGAAACTACGCTCATCCTGAGGAACGTCTTTTATGAACTCTTCCTGTACATCTTCTTTCTCTCCTTCTTCTGCGGTATCATCTTCCTTGAAAGCACCCATCTTGCGGAGACCTTCAGACAAAGTAGAACCGAGTTTAGCAAACAGTTCACCGATAGCACCGATGAACTTCTTCACACTATCAATACCTTTCTGCAACAAATCATTCAGCATCTTGATAGCAGGAGCAAACTTATCAGTAATCTCCTTATATTTGTCACCGAGATAAGACTTGACATTGCTGATACCGTTCTTCAAAGCATCTTTTGCCTTGTCAAAAACTCCCTCTGCGATAAGTGCAGCACGTATATCAGATGTCATCTCTTCAAGAAGATGTGCCTTCATCTACGACAGCATATCTGTCACTGCACCCTGCTCTTCCAGAGTGAACATAATATCCGGATTATAAGCATATTTGTTGCTGAAATATGCAGACTCATTCAAACCGGCTCTTGCTCTCCTGTTATAAGCATTGACCTTGCTGAAGATTCCAGCATAGCCGCGCTTGTTGTATTCAAACAAAGACTGATCATTAGTGAGTGTCTGATTTTCCAATAGAAACCTCATCTTTAATATTCAAATCAATTTTTTGTATTTATCAGAAATAAGGCTATGCTAAAACGCATTTTCATTAAAATATGTGAAATTTTCTCAGATAAATTTCTTCATTTGAAAATAATTTCTTATCTTTGCAGCAAAATTCAAATATTATATTATGCTGAATCATTACAATTATAATTTTGCCGCAAGGTTTGTATCAGACTACAAACTTCCGATTTCTGTATTGTCGGAGAAAGAATTTGAGTATGAAGTGAATCTCTATGAAAGAGACTTCAACACACTCACTAAGTGGAACTGGGCAGTCGAGAATATCCTGAAAGAATACCAGAGTCTTGATGACTTCCTTGATGCATATTCAATTGTCCGGGATAAAATCATCAACGGCGTTCTTGAATCAGAGGGTTATAAGCAGTTCAACAACAGCAAGGAAATCGCCGATGCAATCAAAAGCATCCCGAATCTGAAACCACAGAACGGAGCAAAATCCGTATACAACTATGATAATGTCGGTCATCACTTCATCTCATTTGATATGAAGAAAGCGAATTTCCAGACAATGAGAATCGCCGGCATCATCGCACAGGAAACCTACGGAGATTTCATCGGCCAGTTCTGTGACGGCATTATGAAAGAATATGTAACTGAATCCAAATACACAAGACAGGTAGTGTTCGGAAAACTGAACCCGTCACGGACTATCAACTATGAGAAGTATCTTATGTCAAAGGCATATGTTGATGTCATCCGGCCAATGACAGAGAATCTCGGAGTCACGTTGATGTATGTCGGTTCTGATGAAATTATCCTGAGAGCAGACAACTACTCCGGTTCTGGAGACTATATCCCGGATGAAATCAAGAATGAGATTATCTCCAAGACTTCTCTTGATATCCGCATTGAGGAATATGACTTATGTGGATATGAGTTCTCTGTCCGAAAACCAGACAACACTATGCACAAAATCGGTGAATTCTACAAGAGAACATGTGACCCTGTTGGCAAGTTCAAGTCTATTCCTCTACAGTTCCATAAGCTCATCTATAAGAAGATGTGTAATATGGAGATTGAAGACACAGACCGCATATTCAACTATGACAAATGCTGTAGGGCAATGCTGCTTGATGAATTCATCATCACCGAAGTTCCTTCTGCAAAGAAAAAGCAATGATTCAAAGTACAATATATAGGGGAGTAGTTATCTGCTTCCCTATTATTAAAAAATATTTCAAAAAATCTGTTCAAAATACACAAAAGTGATATATTGCAGATAAATAAGAAAAATAGCAGAAAGAAATTTATATGAACAAAAAAGACATTGTAAACTATATGGATACAAACAATAACCAACTTTACATTATTTCATATCCGACATTCCGGACAAAGAGTGAAATGGCTACTGTCGATCCACATTCAAAAAAGAACAATCTCAATGCATTCAATTATGAGATTATCGGAAAGTTCAACTTGAACTACGGAATGCATAGGGATGAAATTTTCAAGCAATGTGCCCGTGTGATTGAGAACTGCAACAGGAAAGACATTGATTTGACTATGCCTGTTGTATATAATAAGAGGAAACATGAGATTGAAGTTGCTGTACGCATAAAATAAATCAAGGAAGAAATTAAAGAAATGAAATTTGTAGAATTCCCAAAAGACTATAGCATTATGTATGTTCTGTCTCTGTTCAGACAACATAATAAGCTTCCGAATGAAGTAGTGCTTGAAAAGTCACTTGTCTTTGATGACAAGATTCAGAAGAAAGCATTTGAACTGTACACATCGGGACTCGTTTCTATGAAGGATGCAGATTTCCAGATTAACATTTCTATGTTCAATGTAATAGACGAGATGATTGAAAGCGGTTATATGGAAAGAGACCCTGAAACACATTCTCTCACTATCACACAATCAGGAAAGAAACTGTTTTCTAATTATAACGGAAACCAGAAGTTCATGGAATTATGTGAGTTCACTGCAATACACTTGATTGACGGACTCCGAGTAGATTGGCAGAGATTCAGCAAAGACCTCATTTCAATCTTAAAAATAAATTATAGTTGATTATGGAAGAGAATAAACTAAAGTTTGGTGACTTGTGTATCAGTTACTGTCTGCTCAATATGTTCAGTCATGGATGGCTTGTCGGATACTACTGCAATGAAAATGCTATTGTTCCTATTGAAGAAGAATATCCCGGAGAATTCCGTTCATACTTTGACAAATGTAAGAAAGTAATTCCGTATAATCCCGTGACTGACAAAGAAAGAGAAACATTCAAACTCTTGTCAGAAGAAGGTATGGATAAACTGAAAGCATTTGTTGACCATATGGAGAACAGGGATAAATCCAAAGATATGATAATTAATGAACCAATACAGATATGTTAAAGAAAATATACACTATACTGGTTCTGTTAAAGAACCTTATTATAAAGAGAAACATATACACTCTCCATTTTGTAGCAGAGGTTGACGGACCAGTCAAAAGATGGTACTATGACTTTAAGCACTGGGGATTTGCACACGGAAATCTGGAAATGGTATCTGGAGCCGACGATTTGTGTGAAATGTATGCTAACGGACAGAATGAAGTAACTGTTAGAGTCCGTGCATATAAGAAACAACATCCAGAACTAATAGAAGCATTTGATGAGTTTGTTGCTGAAGATATTCCGGAAGATTTCAGTTTCGTTGACAAGTATCTGTACGGACGGAACTATAACAGCAAAGAAAAGAAGATGTGGATTTGTCCTGTGACTCTGTTTGTATTGGGAAGATACCCAAAATATCTTTATATCAGAAAAGAAACTGTTAAATAATCCTAATATTTGGCTGTTTCTTGAAAATAATTTTGTTATTTGAAAGTAATTGTTTATCTTTGCAGCAAAAATAAGACAACAATGAAAAGATGTACTATTGACGATCTCAAATACTTCAAGTATGAGTTTGAACAAGCAGAAGAAAATATGCAGAACGCTCTTATTGCATATTGCAAAGAAGAACTTAACTATGTTGATTCAATTAACTTGAGAAACTCTGTTCTTGTAGATTGCTGGAACAAAGGCTATATGTTCAAAGTGATGGATATTGTCAAGAGGAAATCTGACGAAAGCATTATGATTCACGGTGAATACTGTGGAAATATAGATGAATATGAATTCCTGTCATATGTAGACGGAAAAAGTATTGCAAAAATCATCGAATCAATTAACATTTAAATAACAAAATTATGAGACAGACAACAAACTTTTCAGTGAGAATTCTGGCTATTGCAGCCGTGTTATTCATTTCTATGTGTGCATTTGCACAAGAGACAGCAAGTGTAGTCCGGTACAACAAGACCACACAGACAAAAGAGACTCTTTGTTCAGTGAAATACTGGGTTTCCGGCAACAAGTTCTATGTGGACACTCCGTTCAGTTATCTCGGAATCATCTTTTCAGACAATGCCGGCACATACAAGGCAGAGAAATCACTGGTTCTCAAGAAAGACAATAGCGGAAACTACTTCACTACACTCAGCAATTCTTCATTCAATAACATCAGTGGTTATCACATCACCGGAATCGTTATCAGAAATTGCAAGTTGTCTTCTATAAAAGACAGGCAGTGCTATGATGCTTATCTCTACAATAATGTAAAAGAAATACCCACATGGAGAGGAACATCATCACTTAATAAAACTACAGAAAATATAATCAATCAGTTACAATAAATGGCAACATTAAAGCATATTACATTTACTGGAGTAGATTCAAGGACGGACATATCTGAACTGCTCAGAATAAGAGACAAATATCCTCTTGTTGAATTCGGTGTGCTTCTCAGTGAAAAATGGGCTGAGAACGGCAACAGGTACTTCAACCCAGATGACTTCTATAAATTGACCAAACTTGGTCTTAGATTATCCGGTCATTTATGCGGAAGTCTTGCAAGGGAAACTATCAAAGACGGATTCAACAGACTTGAAGAGTTCTGTAGCGGTTATCTTGAGATATTCCAGAGAGTACAGTTGAACATTGCACCGTACAGAAACATAGTTGATAAGATTTCATTCGACTATGTTCCGCAGACTCTTGATGAAATCATTATCCAGCAGAGAAAGCCGAATGACTGTGAACTGTTTATGAAGAGTGAACTTCCACATTACTGCTCTATGCTGCTTGATGCTTCCGGCGGGCGGGGGATAGATACAGAAGTCTTAACTATGAAATCTGATTATAAAATCGGATATGCCGGCGGTTTCAATCCAGAGAACACAGCAAAGAAACTTGAATATCTGCTGAATGATGAGAATGTCGGTGATTTCTGGATTGATATGGAATCTGGTGTCAGGACTGATGACTGGTTTGATACTAAGAAAATAGAACAGGTTTTAGATAGCATCAACCACTTAATTTAAAGTATGTATTATGAAAAAAGATAATTATACAACAAAAATGTGTCTGGAATAATTATAAAGAACATAGTTATTGTAAGTTATGAGGTGGATTAGTAATAAGAAGCAAATACCACAAAGATATGGGCTATATCTTGTTAGTGATGGCTATAGTTGGTATATTAAATTAATAAATCAATAAGTAGAAAACGATATTTAAGAGAAATATGACACAAGAGGAGTTTATTAATCTGAAAAATGGAGATTATGTTTATGTCCCGTTTATAGAAGAGCGTGAAGAAATAAGTGCTGGTATTAGTTGTATTGGCTCGTATTCTTTTGAACGTTTTTGTTTCAAGAAAATGAGAGTTGTTGATGCGGTCACCCATGATTATGACCCTGAAGGAAAAGAATTTGGGTGGCGCGAAGGTTGTATAGTTCGTTTTGTAAAATTTGACATTAGTGATTTGACAGAGAAAGAAAAAAGAAATTTCTACTTGACATATCGAGTTTATTTTCCAGTTATATCGAAAGCATGGGATGATGTCAAACAGTACGAGGGTTACTTTGAAGTCGAGACTCGTCATATTATTGAAGATTGTTATGAAATTCGAGCAATATCATTACTTTGTAAGTCAAAGCGAGATGCTGTTAAAACAATTAACAGATTAAATCGTGATAATCTGAAACGAGTTGACGCTATCATCAATTTTTATAAAAAGACAGTTAAACCACAAGTCAAGGCGTTTATAAAAGACTGTGCTTCAGTATATAACTGATTTTTAAACAGTCTATGCATTACTGATTTTCAAGCACTTATAAATTTGATCGTAAGCAATAACTGATTTCCAGCAAGTTATGAAGAACATTACAAATCAAAATCAGTCAAAAGTGGACAAAATTAGTCATATACTGCAATACAGTCAAAATAATGAAGTCGAATGGTTGTAGATAATAGTGACAATACTTATTGTAACAAAAAAAATAGATAAGACAATGAATAATACAAATGTAAGAAGTGCTATTGGTATGATATTATCTGATGCACCAGATAAAAGATTCAATGAGTACGGTGTTACATTAAAAGACTGTATTGATTGGTTAGAACAAAAATGTAAAACTCCAAAAATAGGAGAAAAGTATCAGTGTGTTGCTTCACCACGATATACATGCTTTATAGATGGGGATATTTATGAGGTTAAAGACACTTTTGTAGCAGAGTTAATAAACTTGTGTTCTGATTGTTTTGTAAAAATTGAATGAATTGATTTATTGTAAGAATTATGTTAGAAGA
>Ga0310691_10003276_pt1 | contig 19729 bp, 14 predicted proteins | sample 176DNAGHGlowgp2_FD_203887 | JGI IMG/M metagenome (GOLD analysis project Ga0310691, IMG submission 203887) | Sheep rumen microbial communities from Palmerston North, Manawatu-Wanganui, New Zealand - 1766 DNA GHGlow gp2 (v2) (version 2) | ecosystem: Host-associated > Mammals > Digestive system >...
GGGCTTGGGCGATGGTGGGGGCCTCGATTTGTATTAGACAATGTTAGCTCTTGGAGTATCCTGCCTAACATCATAGATGCCACAATACCATATCAGACCGTACCTATGGGCTGTAGCCTTGGGGGCTGCATTATAGGCAAAGTTGGGGATGCTGATTATGATTTGACAAGGGCAATCCGGTTCTGCGAAAGCGGAGTATTTGCATTGGAAAGCGGTGGTGGCCATGTTTATGCATGCGGAATCACTAGTGTGACGGCTATGGTATGGTCATCGTGACAAATATGCGGGTTTGATTTGACGTGAGACTAGATGAGGCAAAATATTTTAATTATTTTGTCTCTTACTATGTCTACGCTTACCGACCTTATCGACAAAATAGACAATCAGGAACTTAAAGCTAGAATTAGCCAAGAAGTCAACCGATTGACAAAGCAAAAAAAATTTGGCTTGGTGTTTGAAGAACACTTGCCGGAATGTACACCTTTGTATGATTTAAAGGTCAAAAAGGGGTCTACTGTTGCGATGCGAGTGGTCAAGGGGCCCGATGGGAAATTGACCATTGCTTCACTCAATGACACGTATACTGTACTTGGTATTGACGGTGATAAGGCTGTCTGTGAACATAATTCTGATAAAAAACAATCTACAATTAAGTTGGATAATCTTGTATGTGTGGCGAAATTCGGTGATCCGATTTATCCATACTTGAAGCAACTTGATGCAATCCGTAATGCTCCGGATAGTAAGTTGTGGCATACGCTGATTGAAGCTGACAATTACCATGCCTTACAGTTGCTAGTGTATCTGTATGGTGGAATGGTTGATTGTATTTATATCGACCCGCCGTATAATACTGGCGCGAAAGATTGGAAATACAACAATGATTATGTAGATGGCAATGATTCGTATCGCCATAGTAAATGGCTGTCAATGATGCAACGCAGACTAAAAATCGCGAAGCAGTTGTTAAATCCCAAAGATTCGGTTTTAATTGTAACAATAGATGAAAAGGAATACTTGCATCTTGGTTGCTTGCTGGAAGAAATGTTTCCGGAAGCAAAAATACAAATGGTGAGCAGCGTAATTAATTCAGGTGGAGCAGCGAGGGAACAACAGTTTTTTAGAACGGATGAGTATATATTTATCTGTGAAATTGGATCTGCTTATCCAAAACCATTGCCATTAGGTGATGAGTGGGCTGTAAAAGCTGATAAACGGACGAATGAAGTTTCTTGGCGAATGTCTCTTGTGAGAGGTGGCTCAAATGCGTCTAGAAAACATTCTCCGGGATGCTTCTATCCGATTTATGTAGCCAAGGATGGAACTCATATTGTTTCAATAGGAGAGCCTCTTGCAAAAGATGAGGATAGAAATACGGTAAAAGCTCCCGCGGGTACTGTTGCTATATGGCCTTTAAGGACCGATGGAAGTGAAGGGGTTTGGCAAATGTCCCCGCCATCGTTAAAAGAAGCTATTGCTAATGGGTTTGTTCGGTTAGGTCGATTTACTCCGACCGGAATGGCTATTAGCTATCTTAATCGAAAAGAGGCTGAAAAAACAAAGGCTCCGGGAGTTGTTATTCTTGGCCGACGAGCGGATGGCTCTCTTATTACTGACGATAGCAATTATGTACGAGAATACATTCCTGGAACACAGTGGCGAATAGCTTCGCATAATGCAAGGACTGGTGGAACAAATATAATTAAGCAAATATTTGGAAATAGTGTTTTTTCATATCCCAAATCGTTGTACGCTGTTCATGATACTATTCGTTTTTTTGTTGCAGATAAGCCTAATGCATTAATAGTCGATTTCTTTGCAGGTTCGGGTACAACTCTTCATGCGGTTAATTTATTGAATGCTGAAGATGGTGGTAACCGTCAATGTGTTGTAGTTACGAACAATGAAGTTTCTGCAGATGAAGCTGAAGCCTTTCTTACGAAAGGCGTCCTTCCCAATGATGACGAATGGAATGCTAAAGGGATTGCTCGTTATGTAACCTGGCCTCGCATTACTTGCTCTGTTAAGGGGGTTGACATAAATGGCAAACCCCTTGATGGTAAGTATATCAACACTAATATTAATATGTCTGATGGCTTCAAGGCTAATGCAGTGTTTTATCATCTAGGTTTTCTTGATAAAAATGCCGTTGCTCTTGGCCGGCAATTCAAGGAATTGTTGCCGCTGCTATGGTTGAAGGCTGGTGCAATTGATGAATGCCCGAAGTTGTCCTTGAACCAGCCACTCCCCAATATGATGGTTTGTCCAAATAACAAATTTGCTGTATTAATTGATGAACAATATTATCACGAATTTGTTGAGGAAATGACAAAACAAAAAGATATCGATACCGTTTATATTGTGACCGACTCTGAATCCGGTTATCGTGAGATGGCTTCACATCTTCATGTAAAAAACACATATCAACTTTATAGACATTATCTTGATAATTTCCGTATCAATAGGGCTGCACGATGAAAACAACATTATTTCCGTTCCAAGAAAGAGCTGCTGGAAAATTGCGTCAATTCGCATCAATTGCAGCCCGCGATTACCGAGATTATGCGACCCCTCAAATTATCAGTTTTACTGCTCCTACGGGAGCTGGCAAAACGATAATCATGTCCTCCTTAATTGAACAAATTTTTTGCGGTGATGGAGTCTTTCCGGACCAGCCGGATGCAATTTTTCTATGGATTTCAGATAATCCGGAATTGAATCTTCAATCGAAAATAAAACTTGAAACCAAGACTGATAAGTTACAGTTTGGCCAATGCGTTGTTGTTGATGCGGATTCATTTGATAGAGAAACGCTTGAGGATGGAAAAATTTATTTCATAAATACCCAAAAACTTAGTGTTTCCAGTAACCTAACCAAACATTCCGATGGCCGTCAGTATACGATATGGGAAACTCTTGCGAATACGGTTGCGGATAAATCAGATCGATTTTATGTTGTGATTGATGAGGCTCATCGAGGAATGCTTAGCAAACGTGAGAATGCGACTGCACAAACCACAATGCAAAAGTTCCTGCTGGGCTCAAAAACAGATGATTTGCCTGCAATGCCGGTGATTATAGGAATGTCGGCAACAATTGAAAGGTTTAATGCTTTTGCTGCTAATGCAACCTCTTCAAGACATCCAGTAGTTGTCCCCACAGAAGATGTCCGTTCTTCCGGTCTGTTAAAGGATTTGATTAACATCCGTTACCCGGAAGAGTTTGGTGCCGGTACGGACATTTCGATTCTTCAAGCTGCGACTGATGAATGGTTGGATAAGTGCGCCCACTGGAACCAGTATTGCTATGAACAGCATTATACCCAGGTTCACCCGGTATTCATTATCCAGGTGCTGGCCGGAAGCGGTTCTAAGTTAACGGATAGCGACCTTGGCGATATTCTGAACCACATTGAAGAACGAATGGGAAAGAAGTTTGAACCGGGTGAGGTTGTGCACACATTCGGTCAGACTACATCAGCAGTGGATGCCAATGGCTACATGATTGATTATTGCGAACCATCCAGGATTGCCGATGACAGAAGAATCAAGGTGGTGTTCTTCAAGGAAAATCTGAGCACTGGCTGGGATTGCCCCAGGGCTGAGACATTATTGAGTTACCGTAAAGCAGAGGATGCAACATATATTGCTCAATTGCTTGGCCGCATGATTCGTACCCCGTTGCAGTGTCATGTGGATGTCGATGAAACGCTGAACAATGTTCATCTTTTCCTTCCTCATTTTAATCGTGACAGAGTCGATACGATTGTTTCTGAACTGCAAGCAGCCGAAGGTGGCGAAATTGCGACCGAGATTACATCAGAGGCTGTTGGCTCTGGTGACAGAGTTGTTCTGACTGTCCGCAAGACAAGACCGGCAACGCCCAGGCCGACTTTTGCGGGTATTCCAACTTCGACCTCATCGGCTCCGGCAAGTTCTACTCCGGTTGCAACACCGGTTCAACCTTCCAGTATTCAGCCTCGACCAGTTGAAAGTGTTGCGTCGGTACAGAATCAGGCTCAACCGTCTCCGGCCATGCCTGAACATGGGGTTGCACCCTCGGTTGCTCCGGCAGCATCCGGTAGCAACGAGGCTCCGGAACTTATATTGACGAATACTCCGGGAGATGCCGATTATATTAGCAACTATGACGATGGAATCGATCGTGAAGGAATTGTTCGATATGTCAATAAAATAGGTCTTGAAACCTATAAAATCCGTAAGATTCAGACATCTAACTATCTTCGGTCACTTTATGACCTGACTGAATTGCTGAAAGACACTAATCTTTGGCGTGAAGCCACCAATGCAGTAAAGACGGACATTGCCAAGTTGATTAACGAATATGCCGAAGACCTTAGGAAATCCGGCAAGTATGATGAACTGGCAACAAACATTTCGCAGTTCGTTCTGCTGAACAAGACTATTGATGCCTTTGGTAATGAAATCCAGTTGGACAATGGTGTGACTGCCGATAGGGTTGACTTGGCTGCTTCCGATATTGACCGTAAGTTTGCCGTTGCCGAAAGGCAACTCGGCTGTGAAGGTATAGGAAACCTTTATCTTAGGTTGTATGCCGATGTCGATAACCCGACATTTGGCAAGATTGATGTCATTCTATTTGCCGGTTCACAAGACTGCATGGAGAGACTCCACAAGTATGCGAAGTCGATGTATCATCAGACTAATGACAAGTATCGTAGGAAGACTGTCATATTGACGGATTCCTATCGTAAGCAGTATAATCAGATTGTCTCCAATGGTGACATGATTAGCTCTACCAACTACATCTTGCCAACAGACATTGATATCTGCCAGGATAAGGAAGGAAAGGTCTACAGCAATCACTTGTATGTCGATCCGGCTATAAAGGGAGCCAAGTTCAAGCTGAACGGCTGGGAAGAACCGGTCATTGCTCTGGAATCCAGCCGGGATGATTTCGTTACCTGGATTCGCAATGTACCCAAGGCCAAGTATGCGCTTTGCTTGCCATACAACGATGTGAACAATATTCCTACTCCGATGTATCCGGATTTCCTTATTGTTCGCAAGGATGATGTTACCGGCTATGTGGTTGATATACTGGAACCCCACCGGGATGACCTGAATGACAATCTTGGCAAGGCAAGGGGTCTTGCTGAGTACGCCCGGAAGAACCAGGACGTAATCGGTCGAGTAGCTCTTATCCGTAAGGTGGGGGACAAGATGAAGTATCTCGATATGGCCCGGAGCGATATCCGGGATGAGGTGCTCAGGTTGACTACTCCGGGAGAACTGGATAATCTGTTTGATAGGTTGGCTGAGTAAAAGGAATCCTAAGTTAATGGAGAGGTTGTCATGCATGACAACCTCTTTTTTATTTCAACGATGTATCATAATCAAGAATGTAATATGGTCAACCCTCTCCCTTTTATATATATACACTTGGAAACTTGATTATGATACAACATGTTTCACATGGAAGTCTTGCCTAGAAAGCCATAGTCGGTCTTTGGCTTCCAAAGTCCCAGTATAGGTGACGGTATCTCCGTTTACCTTGCCGTGGATTCGTTTAAGGATATCATCTAATGAAATAGTGGGCCTTCTACCGGAGCCTTGCCGGGAGCCACCGGGGCCAACTTTAAACTTTACGGTGTACCCCATGTCATTCTTGTGCTTATCGAAGGTCTTGGGGCTGACATCGTATTCTTTGAGAACATCAAGCAATTCGGCCCTAGTATTGAATGTTGCTATGTGGTCTCCGGTGGTGAACTTTTTCAATATCTTGGCTGTCTCTTCTCGGCAGAAATCCTTGGTCCGGAACCCGGTTTTTAGAGGTCGGTCATCTTCTAGGAGATTCTTCCTCCGCCCTCTCCGGATAGCGTACTTGGCCCATTTCTCGCACCATTCCGCATCGGAATACCTGGAATCATAGAATTTAGCGTAGTTCTTGAACCAAGCTAAATACTGATGGATATTAAAGTCGAAACTTTCTTGGTATGCTCTGGAAATGTAATCTCCGAAAGATGTTACCAGTTCTTCTTGCGTGAACGGCGTTATGTCATGCTGAGATAGGAAAAGGTTGGTTGCCCTAAAAACATTATATAGTTGTAGACCGAATAGCGTGATCCGATTATTCCGTTCCCCGATGGGGATGGATGAGCTGCCCTTGGTAGCACCTTTTTTCATATAGGGGAGCCATGCCTTGAATGCGTATTGCATCTCGATTTTGCCGGATTCGATATCACCGGCTTCTTGGAGCAACCGGACAAGGTTGGTTGGGTTTGTCGGCACAGTCCGGGCTTTCCATTCTGATAGAGTGTAGGGCATGGATGAATACGATACATTGGCCGGTAGCGGTGTCGGCCTCTTTTCACTGCGTTCTAGGTGCGCTGCCGGTTCCCGGTAAACAAATCTACCGGTATCATCATCGATTTCGGTGGCCATGAGCGTGATTTTGTGTTCATCCGGTTGTGAGCAACCATAGAATGTCTGCATCGGGCTGCGCCCAGCCGGGTCGGTGATGTAAAAATGCTTGGTACCGGCGGGTATATGCCGAAGGTCGCGGAACCTCTTGCACAATGCTGTCTCTACTTGGTCATGCTTTTTTTCGTAGGATTTCAGGGTGCATGGGATTGGTTGGGTTAGAAATATGAATACATGGTAGTTGTATGGGGTCCTGGAAGTTGACGGCGTTATAGTCCAGTTGCCGGGAAATTCTGCTTCCAGTATCGTTTCTAACTCTGTCTCTGTAATATGGTTCGCAAAGGAAGGAATCTTGTCATCATCGATATCCATGAACAGAAACTGTGTTTCAGTCTCTGCATCGTCAGCCTTGTATGGAAGTCTACGGAATGTCATGCCGTTTCGGTGTAGAGCGACAAGATGGTCAAAGGAAAAGAATGTGGTATGGAATGCGGGGTCTTCACTCGATTTTCTGTGCTTGGGATTTGCGAGTTTCTTGTGCAGTAGTGCATCGTCTTTCTTTGTGTGCGTCCAGTCGAGGTACTGCAATTGCTCCATATGGTAATCGCGTGAAGCCATCATGGCTTCAATTTCCTCATCTGTCGGTGCGTTGGCTGCTCGCTCGGCTTCTTCGGCCTCTTCTTCGGCAATTTGCCGTGCATGTTCCTCTATTGCGGCAGCGATTTCTTCTTCGGTAGGTCCTTCAAAATCGTCATCGGCAGTTAGTGCTTCCATCTGAGCACACCACTGGGCCTTTTCCTCTTCTGTCATGGGTTCGGTATCTTCATTCATGGGGATTACCTGGGAGGATTTACAATCAGTTTATACTAATGCTCAAAGGTGCATCAAAGGAAATATAGCAAAAATGAGGTCTAATGGCACCTTTCGGGGCTGACTGGGCTAGAAATGTAAAATTTCCATTACATTGACCAAAATGGGCTTTTTTCGCGTAAAGCTAATCGCTGGGTCCTATAAACTTCAGGTAACCACAAAAAAAGGACCCATTATGTCCAATGAAATCTTTGTCGCCATAGCCTCTGCTGATGAGGCTTGGTATCCTACTCACATTAACGGTTTGGAATGCACTGCTACCGGCAAGTTGCGCTATACTTCCGATAGGAAGGGTGTACGGACCAAGGGTGTCTTTCGGGGAACTCCGGTATGGGGCCACTCGAAACTGCGTGGTCGCTACATCAAGGCTCTGCAAGTACGCAACCCTGAGACCAACCGCATGGAGAATGTCGGTGCCGTTGTCCTACGAGCCTTCGGCAACATCTGCCCTAAGGGCTGGGAGACGGACCACAAAGACCATAATCCGGCAAATAATGCCATATGGAACCTAAGGTTCGTTGACAAGTCCACCAACCTTAAAGCCCGGAGAGCCTATGTCAAGAGCGATACGCCTCATGCACAATGGCTACTCAGTCAGAAGGAAAAGTATGGCGTGACGAAACTGCGTGATGTACCGGTAGATGTTCGGCGTGAATACTGGAAGCGTCAGAAGGAGTATCTGAGGTCTCAGAAATATTCAATGCGGCAAGTCGCGTAATCCACTAATTTACTTGTGCATGGGAGTTGGGGGATTCCTCCCATGCGCATAGTGGGGAAAAGGGGAGGCCGTTTGGCCTCCCCTTGATTTATGCGGATAATGATGCTATGCCACGATTTGTTCAGCGGCCTCTTGCAACTTAGAATCACTGATATGGCAATACCATTTCAAGGTTGTGCTTGGATCACTGTGACCGGCCAACTTGCTGACGGTGTATGCGTCTTGCTTTTGTTCCAGAGCGTGGGTGATGAAACTGTGTCGGAAAGAATGTAGGCTACCTTCTAGTCCCAGTTTGTCCAGTATTCCTCTCATGGTGCGATTGCGGTGACCGACATCCTTGCTTAGCGAGAACATCTTGCCTTCATGTTCAGTATGAGCGTTATACCAGTTTTGCAGATACACATTCAACACCGGCGTTACATAGAGTTTCCGGGATTTGCGAGACTTTGCGTCCTCTGCCTTTATGGTGATTGTGTTGTCTTCCATGTTCCAGTCAGACCAATTCAACTCAGCAGTCTCGGTATTGCGCGAACCACAATAACGGAGGATGGCCCAGTAGACTAGGGTTTGCTGGTCCGGTGCATTAGCAAGTATGTCGTCCATCTGCTGTTGCGTCCATACAGTCTTTTCGGCTCGTTCAATCTTTGGCTTAGACATTACTGACCAGGGGTTCATTGCTGTTATCCCATAGATGTTACGGCAATGATTAAACCAATTGTTAAACATGTTGATGGCGAGTTTCTGCGAGGCAGCGGACCATTCACTGGTTGCAATGTGTTCTTCTGCTGCTGCCGGTGTGATGTCTTGTAACTTGCTTAGCTTGTGGGCTTCGCAGTAGGCAAGTAGGGATTTGAACAGTCGCTGGTAGACATCTATGCTACTTGGGCGAAGGTGGCGGACATTAGCGCAATGCGCTAAGTATGCCTCGCTAGCACTGGTGATGGTCAGCGTCTCCTTGGTCTTTAACTGCATGTTTGACCGGCGTAGCGGTTCGCGTTCCGGTTTCACGCCATCAGCTATGTCAAGACAGTAGAGCTTGTATATTGTCTGCTGCTTGCGGACCCAACGGTCTGCGACTTCGGGGTCAGTTGTTCCGAGGCTGAACTCCACCGGTGGTTCGCCGGGTTCGCAGATGCGAGCGTAGTAGGTTTTAGTTCCGCGATACTCGTTCTTCCTCCGGGCCGAGTATGTGATTTTGGGGATTTCATTAATTGCGTGCATTGTCTGCACCTCATGTTTCACTCTACTGTATAAACTAGTTCCTTTTATGTTTGAGTGGCAAAAATGTGGCAGAGGCGATTGCGTGACCTTCATTACACTTTTTTGACCCCTTCGCGCACTTTTTCTAAGAATGAACTAATTTATGCAAATTCTTTGTTTTTTACCCTAAAATGGGCATTTTTAGGCCCGAACACTATCGGGAACCGGTCGGAGTTGAGTATTGGCAGAGAACCTGAATTATGAGCCATCCTTTGTTTTATAGGGTTTAGAGACTGCTGTGGCAGATTTGGGGCTGATTCTTCGCTGAATCAGCCCTTTTAATATACATTCTTGGGACATTAGCGTCAAGGGTTTCGCTTGCCCTAATTTGGCCATTGGAGGAATGCTTCAATGGCCGATTTAATTGAAATCTTGCAGACTATTATCCAAAAATACCATGTGTCGGAAGAGGATGTGAAGCAGTTGCAGACTGCTATCGATTCCCTGGAAACCGATGATTCCCTGGGTGCTGATGGAGATGATTTTTCGGACCCCTATGGCGATGATGCTATGGTGATTGTTGCGACCAAGGATAAGGCTGATGGCGAATAGGCGCAAGAGCCGCGTTATGGAGCCGGTTCAGGCGAATCCACAACCTTGTCTGCCTCCGGTCAATAATGAGCTGATAAGTCGCCTAGATGCGCTTATTGCGGTCTGTGAGCGCATTTGCGACCGGTTGCCGGAGAGATTTGACAGCCAATTGATATGATAGGGGTATGGGATGGATGAAAAGAATATTGAGCGGATGCGTAATGAAAATCCGCGTACAGTTGAACGAGACCAAAAAATAGCAGCCCTAGAATGGGTAAAGACCCATGCTTCTACCGATGTGGAGGCCTATGCGCCACCGGTGCCGTTGACCGGCGATGAACTTGACCAGCGAATGCTTAAAGATTTTTGTAAGGCAACTGTGCTTGGTGCTATCTGCCAGTCATCTTTGGAACTGTGGCTCCGCCATATTGAACCGATGTTGCCCACTGAATACCGATGTAATCTGAGTCGGTGGGTTACCAATATACTCCGGGATTGCGATGTCCGGCATGGGGTCACGCCGGAATCTAGGGCTGCTATTGATGCAATGGTGGAATGGTATGACACATACCGGGCCACAATAGAAGCCAATATGACCGGGAAATACCTAGAAGGCAATAGGGCCGCATCCCCAGCGTTGATTGTGCTGGAACGCCGATGGCGTGAACACTGGTCTCCCAGTCAATCCTTGGATGCCAAGGTGGAACAGCAGGGCAAGATAGATATCGGTTTCGAGGTGGTCTAATCCGATTACTTGGGGGAGCAACCGGATGAAGATTCCTTACAAAATCAGCAAGAAGCAGCATGAGTTTATAGTGGGTCACTATGAAGACCCGCTGTGTATCCTATGTACCGGTGTTGGCTTTGGTAAATCCAGGGCCGCTGCTGTGTGGCTTGCGCTACAAACTGCATCTAGCAAGCAGAGAGCCATTGTAATCGCTCAGAACTATTCTGCACTGTCAGAGGTGTTCTTCCGGGAATTGGAAATACTTTTTAATACCTGGGGAATCCTTTATCAGTACAAAAAATCTGCCAAGAAATTCATTCTCCCTAATGGCTCTGAAATATTCGGCGCGACTAGTGAAAAACCCAGTAGTATCCTGGGCATGACCGAGATAGGCTTGCTTGTGATAGATGAAGCTGCCTATTGCAAGGAAGAAATCTACAACTTCGCTCGCGACCGTATGCGCGGTGGTGATATTCACGCTAAGGTCCGTCTGCTCAGTTCCCCCAATGGTTCCCCGGCATCTAACTGGTTCAGTGAATTGGTGAAGTCTAATCCGGAACATGTGATTACGGCAACCTCCCTGGATAACCCCTTCACCAGTGATGAATACAAGCGTGAACTTTGTTCCCGGTATGAGCCGGGGTCTCCTATGTATCGACAGCAAGTCTGTGGTGAAATCCTGGATACCGATGTAGCCAATTCTATTCTTCAATATTCGGATTACTCCCGATATCCCAGGGAATCTGCCAATCCCACCAAGGTGTGGGTTGGTGCTGATATAGCTGCTCAGGGTCGCGATGCGACTGTCTTTGAGATAATCAACGATGTGGCGGTTATCGATACGATTACCTTGCACAAGGCTGATACGCAGACGCTTGTCAACACAGCACTTGAAATTTGTCGCCGGTTTGATGTTCAGGGGATGGCTGTGGATACTACCGGTGGTTTTGGCAATGGCTTATTTGACCTTACGCGTACAAGGATTCCGAATATGTCCGGTGTAAACTTTGGATCCCGAAGCGAAGACCCCAATTATGCCAACAAGCGTACTGAGATTTATTTCATGCTACAAAAGGCCATCAAGGAAGGTTTCTTTGTCGGTCTCGATGATGCTTTGGTGAAGGAAGAGTTGCGATATACCCAGTATACCATTACATCTGCTGGTAAGACAGCCCTGATACCTAAGGAAGATATTAAACGGATTATTGGCCGTTCTCCTGACACAAGTGATTCTTTGGCCTTAGCCATATATGCAAGGAACCACCGGAGCGATGGCGAAACTGCTGGCAAGGTTGCTGCTAGGATGCTTGCCGCACACTATGGAATGCGTTCGGTGGCCTAATTTGCCTTTGGGTTTATTGGGGGCATTATGCGCAAGTTTAGCGATGAAGAAACTCGCCAAATTATAGATGAATGTAGAGAATTTCTTGAGGACAGTTCTGCCTACTATTCCTCATTCAAAGAACGAAAGAAGCATGATTTGTCGATGTATTCGGATGATTTTTGGTCTGATGACCTGAAAAAATCATGGAACCGGGGAAAGCGTAAGAACGAAATTATCAACCAGTGGGGAGTTTTGGCTTCTGCCATCAGTTCCCCATTCTCGCAGTCTCCTTGGCATATTCAGTTGAAGGATACCAAGGATGAATTGTCAACCTCTATTCAAGACGCAATTAATGCTATTGAACATGATAGTGATTGTAAACATGCCTATCAGGCTGCGTTTCGTAACTGCACCCTGCTTGGTGAAGGTGCTATTGTGTGGACTACTGTTCCGGATGCGTCTACTGGAAAAACCAAGATTGTGGTTGAGAATATTCGTGACATTGGTTCGGTAGCCTTTGATAGCAGTTGTACGCGTACATCATGCTCTGATGGTAATGCTGCTGCCATCGTGAACTACATTAGTGTTAAGAAGGCGAAAAGACTGTATGGGGATGACATCGTACCAATGGATTTCCCAAGAGTAAAACCGGCTCTGTATTCCTTTGGTAAGCAGTGGGATTCTAAACCTGATAAATCATTGCCCATTGTGACTTACTACCGAATAGGCGATGACGGGTTTGTTGAATATTACAAATTGTGCTCAGATCGCATTATTGATTTTCAGAAGTTGACCTGCACTGTTGTTCCGGTACTCCGTTATACGGGATGGGAGGTCTATCGTGATGGTAAGTATGATTACACCGGTATTGTCGACAAAACATACAGTGTCCAATTGGGCTTAAATCTTGGCTATTCTACTATGTTGGAACGAATGGGACGGTCGGTCAAGGCGAATTTTTGGCTACCGGTGGGTTCGGCTGATGGTTTGGAAAGCTATTATGAAAAGGCTTGTGATGACGATAGTCTTGTTTTGCTTTATAACAGTGCTGCCGGAGAACCCAAGCAAATCCAAGAATCCTATGAAACTGCTGACTTGGCGGCCACTATTGCGACTACACAGCAGCTAATGAGTGCTATTGTTGGTGTCCCTACAGAGGGGATCCAGGGTATTAATTTAAGCACTCGTTCAACTGTTGAGGTTCTTCAGCAACAGCTAAATGCCGAAAGCAATGTCGCTGAACTTTATACAGCATCGTATGAAGTTCAAATGGCTTGCGGTAGGATTCTTATTGAATTGCTGAATGGTGGAAAGATGTTGGACTTTGAATTGGAAAATGGTCCCAGTGTTATCACGCAACAGATGAAACGCCGTCAGGAACTTACTGTACTTAGTACGATGTGCCCGGAAAATTTAAAGCCTATATTGCTGAAATATTATGCTGATACGCTGTCTACGGATGCAAGTGACAAACTGTCTGCTGACATTGTTGCGAATTTGGATCCGACTTTAAAGTTGGTTAGTGACAAGAACCTAGACCCATATGCAGCTCATGAAATTGCCCAATTGAATGCTGTTACCGAAGATGCTATGGCTACAATTGAGGCTAAGAATGCGGAAATTAAGGATTTGAAGAAGCAAGTTGAAGGTCTCTCTCTGGAATTATACAATAAGCGAGAGGAAAGAGAGCTTAATTGGCAAAAGTTTGCAACTCATGAAGCCAACCAAGTAGCCCTTGATTCGCAGAAGTTACAGTTGGATGCAGCCAAGGCGCATGAGCAGAGTGTTGTCGATGCAGCCGAACTGCGAAATGATGCGCAAAGGGTGCAACTGGATGCTCAGAAGCAGATGGCGGACACCATCAAGGATACCGACCGGGAAATCGGAGGTCCTACATGGCGATAAACATATCAGATGCTGACAAGGCTGCATTAAAGACTGCTTTGTCCTTGCTGCTTGCCGGTAGTATGCGTGGTGGTGCCGGTAGAGTTGCGAATGCTGTGCAGCGAGTAAAAGGTGTGGAGACAGAGCCGATACCGGCGAATCCACATATGGATTATGGCGTGGTGTATATTCCTGGGCCACCCCAGTTAAATCAGATGATGCCCAGGGATGCTGATAGCCTTGCATCAACAAGAATGCAATCTGATGATATGCATTCAATGTTACTTAATAAGTTTGCTGGGGACTCCCGGATTCCACCGGAGCAAGCGAAGAGGCTTGGCAAAGTAGCTGAACAGAATGCTCCGGAGTTTTGGTACGCCGATGAATATCCGCGAAGGCCGATTACTCCCAGTTCATCGGCTGTCAGTTCTGTTGTAGTTGACGGCAATAATATCAAGATTAAGTTTGGTGGTAAGAGTAAAGAATACACCTACCGAGGTGGACATGATTACCGGAGCGCGACAGAAGAGGCTGCAAAGTTGATAACCAGTGGCTCGCTGGGACGCGCAATCAATGGCGATTGGGGTGCAAGTCATAAGTTGTAATAAAAAGGGTGCGAATTTGCTCGCACCCTTTCTATTTTAAATGAACATCTTAGCGATTTCAATAATTATAAAGATTATATCAATTATGTTTCTTAACATAATGAACTCTCCTTTTATAAGGATTAATCCGTAGAAACAGAAGAGTTATTTTAGAATTCAGTTTTTTAGAATGTCTAGGGAGGTTTCCATCACCCTAAATCGATATTACAAATATAGTAATAAATTTTTGCTTGCGAAAAATTTTTCATTTTTTTGTTCATACTTGAACTGCAATTATGTTTCCATAATCGTCATCAAGTATGATTTCTGACTGGTTAACGCATATAGGTTTCAAACATCTTGCGCATACTCCGAATCCATGCGCCGATGAAGACATCAAGTCCATTAATCCCATTTGCTTTCAGGTGCTTTCCGAGCAGCCAAAAGAAGGAGAGAAAACCGACAAGGAGTAGCTTGATTGTCAGAACTACTCGCAGAATCCATATGGCGACCCAAAGGCCTATGTCATTAAATAGGAACATGGCCGCATTATAGTAATAACGCGGTCATAATTGGTCAACTACTGGTTGCAAAATTTGAAACTTTATTTTTACATCAATTAATGGTTAGAGCCTCAAATTACAGCAATCTGCTGAATTTGGATTAAAATGCGCCTTCCAATATTCGTAAGCCTCGTTTTCATCCTCGCAGACGGAGACTTGCTTAAAACCGGTAATGAGTTTCAGCAAGGCCTTCTTATCTTCCAAGGTTCGATGCAAATATCCGGACTGCTTCACTACATATGGACTATAATCAATATCAAACCACTTCTTAATCCAGGTGTTGACGCGAAGAAACTCCACTTGGATTTTATCGCATTTGACAGCGTTTAATACATCAAGGTCAACATATTCCGGGATGAATGGCGACAATCGCAGGGCTACATCGTATCCGAGGCTCTGCAATTTCTCGATGGCTGCAATGCGTCTACTGGGAACCACTGCTTTTTCGTAACTAAGACTAAGGTCATCATAGGTAGTGGTAACAGTAATCTGAATGTGGGCCAGCTCCGGGTCGAGAATTTTCAAATATTCATCACTGGCAACTAGGTCCGACTTAGTTACAATCAGATATGGAATCCGGTATTCATTCAGAATCTTGATTGTCTCATATGTAATTCGATGCGTTGCTTCAATAGGCTGAAGACAGTCGGTCATGCCACCAAGTCGAATAGCCTTTATCTCCCCGCACTTACCGGCTGCAATCTTTTCGATCTGCTTCCTGATTTTACTGATGTCAGCAACAGCTGGGTCTGTGGGATTCCATAGATTGCGGAAACTTAGCAGAGATTTTGAGTAACAGTAGGCACAATCATGCGAACATCCACATCCATATGTGTCAAGCCTTACCGGATATTGACATTTACTCCCTTCATTGCCTCCGACATTCTTGAAAAATGATTTGAATTCCTTCGACATAGTGCTCCCCTTGATTTGCTCATGGGCAAATTAGGGGAAACTGGGGAATCCTTTAAACAAGGCATGAAGAATTTAATTGTCCCACTAATTTACCAGTAGGAACGGAACTCACCGGTAAAATTGAGGGGATGAAATGCTTGACACTGATGGTGCCTTGGATTTTTTAAAGAAGATGCATGATAATGCATCAGCAGCAACGATTGGCTTAGATGACAATCAGGAAAACAAAGTGGAGTCGCAAACCACAGAGAACTTGATTGACAATGAATCACCGGATGCTGCCGGTAACGCTGAACCCAGCAACGATGCCGACAAACAGACTGACTTGGGGGCTGATGCCGAAGGCGAAACGGCAGACGCGAAAGTGGAAGATGGTGCGAACCACTCAAAAGAAATCGACAAACCTAAGCGGAAATTCACTAAACAAGAAAAGTATGACTACGCGTTTGCTGCGGAAAGACGAAAGCGCAAGGATTTGCAGGTCAAGTATGACAAGCAAATTGCTGAACTTGAAGAACGACTGAAACGCTATGAAAAATTGACTGAAGATGATTACGGCTCAGATAAGGCTGCCTTTATAAATCATCTGCTAGACCAGCGTGATGAGCGAAATCAATTGGCTCAGTTGCGTAAGGATAAGGCCGATGCTGATTATCAGGCAAATCTTGATGAAGCTATGGAGCTGCACGCAATCCGCATGGATAAATGCTTTGCTGACCAAGCCGAAAAGGACCGATATATCAATCTGCTTCAGAATGGGGCAAGTAAGTTCAGGGAATGCCTGAACGAACATGACCCTGATGGAATTGTCAATTCGTACCTAAGTGACTGTGAATTACAGCCTCTAATGACAAGGCTTCTGATGACGAATCCGTCAGCATTGAAAAAAGTGCTGGACCATAAGAATCCGACATTGAAGATGTTCGAACTTAGGGCCATTGAGAATCAGTTGCAGATGCAGCGAAGGATTGCCGAGAAGATGCGTGCCAAGGAACAAACGAAACTCCCTGTGTTGGGAAGTCAAGTCAAGAATATGGGTGGCAACGGCTCCGGTAAACGCGACTGGAATGCGTATCTGCGAGAGTACCCCCATGCATAAATGAAAACAAGTTAGTCAAAAATCCAAGGGGGGATTGGAATGGCTTATTCAAGTAATAATAGTATCAAGACCAATGAATTGGTTGAATTGGTTGCTCTTAGGGCAGCTTCTTCGGCTTGTGCGGGCTGGTTTACGGTCGGCTCAAAGTCTTATTTCGAAGGACAGCTTTCCGGGAAGCGCAACGGTGTTGAGTATGGATTCGTGCTTAGGGATACGGGTAATGTCGCGAACTCGGTCACGATGGATAGTACAAAGAATAATCTCGTTGAAAAAACGGTCCGTTTGCGTTTGGAGCCATATAACCTTGGCTTGCGCCTTGGAGCAATAGAAAATATCACAGACATTCATACATTTGATAGGGAGGTCGCGGAGCCTGCTGGTCAAAAGTTGATTTGCGCGGCAGTTGCCAAGTCGATAAAAAAGAATTTGGGTAAGGCTACTACGGCATGGGTCGGGCGAGGCTTTGTTCCGCTCTCGAAGGCCTCTGCTCACCTTAGTTCTATCACATCTGAACCGCTTTATGGATTTGTGGATCCGATGATAGAAGCTGTGGTTTGTAGCCTTGGGGCCCAATTCGTTCCGGTCAATGCGCCTGATATGTACCGTCAGGGGCTTATCGGTCATTTTCATGGTGCCGATTATAGAAGTCAGCGTTTCCTTAAGGCTGTGAATATTCCAGAGGCTCTTGTGACTGCAATTGGTTCTACTGGTAAGGTGAATACCTACACTGCTGGGACTGATTATGATTCCATCAAGATTGATTTCGGTTCTGCCGCGGCTTCTGCATTTACCATCCAGGCAGGTTCTGTATTTTGGATTGAGAACTTGATGGCATGTGACACTGTAGGTGAAGTGACCTCAGCTCCATATTCGCTAATAGTATTGGAAGATGTGGCGGTCGCCGCCGGTGATACTGATGTGACTATTAAGGTGGACCCGATTACATTTGCTCTTGGTGGTACTCGTGATGCATGTAAGGAAGATGGCTCGTCTTGGACGGCTGAGACCCTTGCTAATGCGCTGGTTAGTGTTCCGGAAGCCGGTAAATATTTTGCTGGTTATGTTCGTGCGAATGGAGCTATGCAATTCGACACTCTCGATGAACTCGAAGTCAGTAATGCCGATTCTGAGCGGGGCCAAGTAGCAAATGTCGTTATTCACAAGAATAAGGTAATCGATTTGGTCAATTTCGAAAATATCTGTCGATTTGATCTTGTTGAACTTTCGGGTATTGTGGAAAAACGCGCAAATACCTATGTGCTTGTGAAGTAGTCTGAACGAAAACGAATTGGAGACCGGAACAGAGATGTCCCGGTCTTTATGTATGCCCTTGACCCTAATTTGGCATAGGGGTTAGTGCTATGATAACTGTGCGTGATGTGGTTGCGGAGAGTCTCTATCGCGGGAATTTGGTGAGTCGTCGTCAGTCAATTCCGGCAGATATGATTGAAACTGGATTAAGACTGTTAAAAAGCATTGCTGCTCGGTACAGCAACGATAATCTGTTGCAGTTCCTTCGTGCAGATGTTGTATTTGACTTGAATAAATCTGATTTTTTGCTTGGCATTGATGTTCCTGATGATGCTGAATATGCCTCTATTGATGTGGTTGCTCCACAGATACAGAGGATTGCCAGTGTGTACATTCGAAGCAAATTGCCTAATGCTCTTGATTGGACTGAGTTGCAGTATTGCGCTCTTGAAGATTTTGACAACTATTCCTATGGATGCAATGTTTACACTTGTCAGCAAATCAATGATAAGCAGATGTGTTTCAAGGTCAAGGATTATTTAGCGGAACAAAATGCGGAATGCAAGGTGGTTTACTCAAAGAAATGGGATTTTGACCTTGATTCCGAATTGCGCATTCCTGAGCAATATTCGGAACTGTTTATCACCGCGTTGACCTATAAACTGGCATTAACATTCCCCCGGCTTAGTCCAGAGCAGACAAATCTTTTGAAATCAGATTTGGCGGAAATGGAACAGAATCTTCGTGTGTCCACTAGGGCGCACAAGTTCATAACTCGCAATGCTCAGCCTCATGGCTGTAACCTTGCAGATTTTATTTCCGGTAAGTTCCTGGGGGTATAATGGCTGTAAAGGTAATTAACAATATTATCGGAGGTTCGCAAAAGAGCCAAGTCAATGCCATCTGTCAAGCATATAGTGAAAATATGTATGTGGAAACCGTTGATGCTGACCAAGCGAGTACGCAGAAGGCTCTTATGTCGATCTGTGGAACATCGGTGTTATGTGAAATGCCTGAGTCGAATTGCCGAGGAATCTATCAAGCTAGTAGAGGTTATGATGGTCAGCCGGTGGTATTTGCTGTTTACGGCTCCGGTGTATATGTCATTCGAAGGACCGAAGAAGGCTACGAACCTCATAGGATTGGCCAAGTAAGTAATTCAACCAATGAGCCGGTGTCTATGTGTGAAACTGGTGGTGAAGGCAGTGCTCATCCGCATCTCTGTGTTTGTGACGGAGTAAATATATATGCCGTTGACACGACTTTAACAAATTCATACATGCAAGCAGATTGGAGGAGCATCGCGTTACCATTACGAGTAGGTGAAACCACTCAGCACATAGTTCCTCGTTCCATTACATACTCGTTTGGGTACCTACTTGTAAACGATTGTGAAAGAGGAGCCTTCTACCAGTCTTATCAATATCCATTTGAAACAACAGATGATTATGGACAAATTGACTATGATATTTTTATGGTCAATTCAGAAGAATATAAGGACTACGGGTTTATTACTTATGCAGATTGGATGCCTGATAATTTGTCTGTGTTGGTTAGTGGGGCCTCATCTTGTCTTTATGTCTTTGGCCCGAGGTCATA
>Ga0310691_10003277_pt1 | contig 19724 bp, 15 predicted proteins | sample 176DNAGHGlowgp2_FD_203887 | JGI IMG/M metagenome (GOLD analysis project Ga0310691, IMG submission 203887) | Sheep rumen microbial communities from Palmerston North, Manawatu-Wanganui, New Zealand - 1766 DNA GHGlow gp2 (v2) (version 2) | ecosystem: Host-associated > Mammals > Digestive system >...
TGAGGACTTTGAAGCCAAGGCCCTGGCAGGCGATGAAGATGCCATCAGGACTCTTGCCGCTGCAAGTGACGGCCCCAGCAGCTATGTCATTGAGAGCATGATCAATAACTACATCAAGACTTATAAGACATATCTGGATCTTGGCTTTGACAGCAGCGAAGCTATCGAAAAGACGGCTGACAACCTTAAGCTCAACGCAGATGCTACCGTTTTTGTTCCGGAAGGAAGTGACTCTACGGCACTAGATCACAGCAACGATTTTATCATCGGAACAGCCTGCAAGTTCTTTATATATATCAGCTTCTCTGCTATAACGCTTTGTGTAGGCGGAGTTCTTGTAAAGAACAATTCCGGCAAGGTGGCAGAGAGGATCAAGGCATCTCCTGTAAAGCCGAACATGATCTCTCTGACAAATACTGCAGGACTTATAGTCTGTGGCATAGTCTTGTGGGTAATAATGAGCATCGTTGTCTTTGCATTAGGGGGCTCATCTGCAATGCTCAGGTTGCATCCTGCGGAAGTGCTGATGATATTGCTGGTAAGTGTTGTCTGTAACTGCTCAATGGCATCCTTTATATCCTCATTCAATCTGTCTGATAATGTAATGCCTATGGCGGTAAATATAATCGGACTGGGCCTGAGCTTTATAAGCGGTGTATTTGTACCTCAGTACCTGATGGATCCTGTGGTCCTGTCCATATCAAAGTTCCTGCCGTTCTATTGGGCTGTAAGGGTGATCGATTCTATCTGCCCCGGTTCTGGAAGTGAACTGGAATTCACACCATCAGTTATGCTCACAAGCTGCGGAATAATCCTTTTAGCTGCGGTGGTCTTTGCAGTAGGCGGCGCCCTTGTAAGAAAGAATAAGAAAGCATAAAAGAAGCGGTTGTCTCACAAGTGACTTGTCTACTTGGAGGCAACCCTTTTTTATAAGTGATTTTGCTTCTCATGTATTTGCAATTGCAGGTTTAAGAAGGTACAATAACAACAAGAAGAGTGCTACCGGAAGACGGTTGACCTCAGTTATGTTTAATTAATAAGCCGTAACCTTGGTGGGGCGGCTTATTTCTTTGCTTTAGTGCAAAGAGCAATAATCGAGACTATCAATATCCCTAATGTGAGTATCACACTCAGTATTTCATAATCAGTCATACTGCGCCTCCTTTCACCATGAACAGGTCATGGGTTTTGGAGGTCAACCGCCTGCCGTACCGGCAGCACTCCAATACAATTATACTTGGCAGAATACTGAGAATTACCCGACAAAAACCGACAAAAACCGACAATGACTGCTGAAGTATCTGAAAACAGTCTCCAAGAAAGCTGTCAAAATAATAGGAGCCGTCACTTCAAACTGAAGTGACAGCTCCTTCTTGATTTGAGTTAATGCTCTGGGCTTATGCCGCAAAGAGTTCCTTGAATCCCGGAACCTTGGCGAGCTTGCTGTAGCACTTGCTCTTGATGGAGTGGACTCTGGCTTTGCTGATGCCATAGCTGTTGCCGATGGCCTCCAGTGTCTCACACTCGTGGCCGTCAAGGCCGTTGAGGCGCTTAACGATGTCGGCTTCTCTGTCTGTGAGGACAGAGTTCAGAACATTGATGATTGCCCTGGATGCGGCTTCCTTCTCCAGGGAGCTCTGAAGGCTGTTGTCTTCGTCGGCGATGGTGTCCTCGAGAGTGGAGCCTGAATCGTCATTCAGAGGGGCATTGAGGGAGCGGATGTTCTTGAACTCGTCGTACGTCAGGAGCTCAATGACCTTCCTGGCCTCATACCCGAGGGTAGAGGCAACTCTGCCTATGGCCTCATCTGAGTCGTATTCGCTGTAACCCAGGTCTTTGAATGTGTTCTTTACCTGGCGGATCTCCTCCTGGAGGTAGACGGGCAGGCGGATCGCGCCTGAATTGTTGTGGATGAATCTGATGATGCTCCACTTGATGTTCTCGCCTGCGTAGGTGGAGAACTTGCCGGCGCCATTCGGGTTGTAGGTCTGAGCGGCCTTGGCGAGGGCAATGGAACCCTCCTGGAACAGGTCCTCCGTATCGAAGGCGTTACCCTTCATAATGATGGAGTACTTGCGGACCATGTCTCTGACCAGTCCTTCATTCTTGAAGAGGAGGGCTTCCAGCGCCTCCTCGTCTGTGTGAGAGAGTTGAACGAGTTCCTCATTGGAATAACCTAAATACTTACGATAAAAACTTAAACTGTCTGACATAACGTTACTCCCTTCTGCGATAAGCATAAAAATTATTTGTGAGGGTATACTACTACTTTGGGATTGTGTTGTAAATAGCAAAAGCAAAAATTTTTTGCAGGTTTTTGCAGGTGTACAAATATTGGTACTCAACCACGTTTGGGGGCAAAATAATTGGATTTAGCACTTGACAAACCTTGAAAAGCCACATTTATTAGGGTTTGCGAGTTGAGATTCAATATAATAGGGGATGCGTGGGTTTTGATGGTCTCGGGGCTCCCCAATCTATTGCGTTTGCAAGTAGTTGCAAAATGCTTGATTGAAAATTTTCAAGTTTGTAGTATTATTCATATATATACATACTATTGTATGAATATATATATGAATACGAGGCTAATATATGACTGATGAGAATATAGAGAAAGAGATCCTGATCGAATATGTGGAGAGGTTTGTCCCGGATCTTCCGACCCTGGCCAAGTATATTAAATGCGCCAAGGGACCGGACCGTACCATGGAGGAATTTGCAAAGGAGTGCAATGTGTCCGGCTCTACGCTGTCCCGTATAGCAAACGGCAAGATCACAAGGAGAATCTCCAAGGAACTGGCTGACAATATCATGAGGCATTCCGTCAAGCAGAATATGTTTGATTACAAGATGCTCATGAGAGCTAACGGAATGGTACCTGCGGATGCTCCAAGCGAGAGGCGTATATCCGAGGATCCGGATACGGCTGACTGGTACTACGGGGAGAAGAATATACATAATACCATCAAGAATGTCATGTCAGACGAACTGAGCCGCAGGGACTTTATGTTCAATTTCGGTAGAGGCGCGATATCACCGGGCACAAGGACCAGACTCTACAGCTTTGGCAGAAGGGGAGATTTTACCATCAGAGTACAGGGCTATGAACCGATGTTCTGGAATTTCTTTATAAGTTATGATCCGACTTACAGGGGCGAGATATCGAGACATACATGGATCAGGGACTGGTCTGAAGTATTCCTTACAGATATATGGGCTCCGGATCAGCTAAGCGAAGCCAAGACATCTTTTATATTCATTAACGAAGAAACATACCACGATTTTGTTGCATATATATCCAAGCGCAAAGTTAATAACGATATGTCCGCCATATATATTGATGTTAATAACAGTAAGTATGTTGAAGAGACGGTCCTGCCCAGGAATTCCGGCAAACCGATGAAGAGTCTGATGGAGACTCCCGCTCACGAAGACTACGACGAACCACTTTTGTAATGAGCAGATCCCTTATAGACAAGATAGTTCTATATGTCCTGACAGTCCTTATTGCAGCAGGCGATATTGTCATGGGATCTGAACAGGAGATAAGCATCAGGGTGGTGGTGGCAGCTCTCATTACTGCCATTATTTATGGTATAAGCGAACTTATATCACTGAGATATGCTCCTTATCTTTATCTTGTAGCAGCACTGGCTTCCTTTTGGGTCATAGGCGATCTGGCGGTATTTGTCCTGCCTGCAGCTGCTTATGCTATATCTTCGGATACAAAACGCAATTTAGTCCTGAGGATAGGGATCACTGCTCTTATGTGCGTACTTGCCTTATTCACGGATATTGAAAAGGCGATACCCGGCGTGGCCTTATGTATCCTTGCCTGTTATCTGGCGATCAGCACGGCATATTTCCGGGAGACTAATGCAATGCTTATTGCAGAATACGACAGTGCAAGGGAGACTGCCTTCAGGGAACAGCAGAAGAGACGCAGGGCGATCGAATCCAGCGAGAATGATGCTTATCTAGCAACTCTTAAAGAGCGCAACAGGATCGCAAGGGAGATCCACGACAATGTGGGACATATGCTGACCAGATCGATAGTCCAGATGGAGGCTGTCCGTGTCATTAACAGGGATGAGAACATTAAGCCTTACCTTGACTCAGTATCAGAATCTGTCAATAATGCCATGACCTCGATCCGGAGGTCGGTCCATGAGCTTCACGACGATTCGATCGATCTGTCCCTGGGATTAAATGACATGATAAAGAACATGGATCCCAGGTTTGACTGCAGGCTCGTGACATCCATAGATTCACCTACATCCAACGAATTCAAGAATATGGTGCTCGGCATCGTCAAAGAAGCCCTTACCAATATCTCAAAGTATTCCAAGGGCGACAAGGTCAGGGTAGAAGTAGTGGAGAATAACACATTCTGGCGGATCTATGTCTGGGATAACGGGGAGAATGAGGAGCGTGATTACTCGGACAACGGCTTTGACATAAACGGGATAGGACTTGATAATATAAGGAGCAGATCAGAAAGGTTCGGAGGCAAGACCAGGATATTTGCCGGCAAGGACGGCTTTACGGTGCTTGCGACCGTGCCTAAGGAGACATAAGATGATTAAGGTTATGATCGTAGATGACGATCCGCTGGTGTCAGGAGCGTTAAGGGTAATACTTGAGAGCGATAAGCAGGGCGACAGCCTGACTGTAAGTGATATCGTATCAGGCGGGGCGGAAGCTATCAGCCTTGCAAAGGATAAAAAGCCTGACGTGATCCTGATGGATATTAGGATGGACGGGATAAACGGACTCGATGCCGCAGAGCAGATCCTTAAGGATGATCCGGATACCAGGATAATATTCCTTACTACATTTCTTGATGATGAGTATATAAATAAGGCTTTGAGTGTTGGAGCTAAAGGGTATATACTCAAGCAGGATTGCTCAGGCATTGCCTCATGCGTAAGGGCGGTTATGGATGGACAGATAGTCTTTGCCGGCAAGGTGGTATCCAAACTCCCGGAGCTCATGAACCGTAAGGAACATTTTGACTATAGTGAGTTCGATATCAGCCCTAAGGAACAGGAACTTATCGAATTGGTGGCAACAGGTATGTCCAACAAGGAGATAGCATCGAAGATGTTTCTGTCAGAAGGCACGGTGAGAAATCTCATGAGCCAGGTGCTGAGCAAGCTGGATCTTCGCGACCGCACGCAGCTGGCATGCTTTTATTACCAGAAGATAAAGATCTGACCGGAGGAGAAATAAGAGTGAAATGTATGATCTTGGAAGGTACAGGAAGCGACATTACTCCTGAACAGACACAGGCAACCATGCCGGATATGATAATTGCCACACTCATACTTGCAGTAATCATCATAGTAATAATGATAATAGCACTTAAGATCAGTGGTCTGGTGTTCAGGAGACTTCAGAGGCGACGTCAGGATCTGCGGTTCGTATTTTTCCAGAAGGTGGCAAACGTTGTTATCGTAGGATGTGGCATATTATTGCTCCTGGTTCTTTTAAACGGCGCTAAATCAATAGGCCAGACACTTCTTGGAGGAACGGCTATCTTCTCTGCTGTGGCGGCATTTGTTGCCCAGGACGCGATCAAGGATGTCCTCGCAGGCCTCATGATATCTATCTATAAGCCCTTCGGACTCGGTGACAGGATCGAGCTTGAAGACGGCACTGTAGGCATCGTTAAGGATATTACTATGAGACATGTTGTGCTCACCGGAATAGACAATAAGGTGATAGTCGTCCCCAACAGCAAACTCAATACCATGAAGCTTTATAATTACACCAATTCTGACGGCTATCATTCAATGGTATTGGACTTCTATGTCTCCTACGATACGGATGTCGAACTGGCTGCCAAGGTAATAGGAGAAGCGATAGCAAGCTCACCGTATTCTATTGAGAGAAAATATGCTGACGGCACATCGGCTTATGGTCAGGTGTATTTCTGGGGATTTGAAGCATCTGCTCTGGTAATGAAGACCTCGGTGTTTTATGAACGCACCAGTTCTACAGAGAAGGTAAGATCCGATGTTAATGTAAGAGTAAATAAGGCTCTTGCCGCAAGCGGCATTGAGATTCCTTACAACTACATCAATATTGTTAACAAAAAAGTTTGAGCTTTGTAATAAAAACCTGTTATATCCATAGACTTTTCTTTTATAATTAAATGATAAAGACGGATTGGAAATGAGATAAACATATATGAGAAGATCCTGCAAGGCCTGTTGGGCAGCTGTTATTGCGACTGTTACTATTTGCTTTGTTCTTTTGGCCGGAATGCCAATATATTCGTATGCCGGAAGCGAGGATCAGGATAGCGATACCGAGACTATCGAAGTAGACCCCACGGGGATGTCCCTCGGGTATTCTGCGGTCCTTTATAACAATATGAACGGTCTGCCCACTTCGGAGGCAAATGCCATAGCAGAGACAGCCGAAGGCTTTATATGGATCGGCAGTTATTCCGGCCTTATAAGATATGACGGAAATACCTTCGAGAATCTCAGTTCCAGCTACGGACTGTCAAGCGTAGTTAGTCTTTTTGTGGATTCAGAGCAGAGACTGTGGATAGGCACCAACGACAGCGGTGTATCCGTTATGGAGAAGGGCGAGTTCAGGACATATAACAGAGTTGACGGACTTACGTCCGTTTCTGTAAGAGCGATAGTTCAGTCAGGAAGCGACATCTATCTGGCAACGACTTCGGGTATCGGAGTTATAGCTGAGGATATGTCCCTCCACATGATCGAAGATGACAGGATCTCAGAGGCGTATATAAGGAGTCTTAAGACTGGTCCTGACGGCACGGTTTACGGCATCACGATAGGTGGCGATGCCTTTGCGATCAAGGATCGGGCTATCACGGATTTTATCACCTCGGACAGCTTAGGCATCGTTGATGCCAGGGTCATACATCCGGATCAGGATAATCCGGGATATGTTTTTATCGGATCTACCTCAAGCGAGATATCCTACGGCAGGATCGCATCCGGTAGCTATACCGAAGAGCGGGTCTATGACTGCGAGCAGATCAGTGTAATAAATGCCCTCGATTATCACGACGGAGATCTCTGGGTGTGCGCAGATGACGGCTTCGGCTATTTTGATGACGGCGAATTTATCAAGATATCCAATGTTCCCATGAATACATCCATTGTTGATATGATGGTGGACTACCTTGGCGACATCTGGTGCGTATCCTCATCCCAGGGCGTAATGAAGATAGTACCCAATCAGTTTACGGATATCTTTGCCAAATACGGACTCGAACCCGAGGTTGTATATACGACCTGCTATCAGGACGGTAATCTGTATATCGGGACCAAGACCGGAGGCCTTATAGTCATAAGTGATGGGGAGATCATAGATTCAGTCCCTCTTGATTCAATATCAGGCATCGAGGCAGGTTCGGAGGATATGGATCTTATTGAACTCCTGAGGTTCAGTAAGATAAGGTCTATCATCAAGGACAGCACGGGAACGCTGTGGTTTTCCACCTTCAGCGACAGGGGACTCGTCTCTTACAAAGACGGCAATGTTCAGGTCTTCACGGTGGAGAGCGGACTTCCTTCGAACCGTGTAAGGACAGTATACGAATGCAAGGACGGCTCGATGATAGCCTGCTGCACAGGTGGTCTTGCCCTTATCAAAGACGGCGAAGTGACCAAGGTGTATGATGACGGATCCGGTATTGCCAATCTTGAGATACTGACTGCCTGCGAGATGGATAACGGGGACCTTGTTATCGGAACAGACGGCGGCGGTATCTATGTATTGAACCAGAACGGAGCGACCCTCATAAGTGCAAAGGATGGTCTTACCTCGGATGTAATAATGAGGCTTAAGAGATCCAAGTATAAGGATGTGGTCTGGATCGTAACCAGCAATTCCCTTGCTTATATGGATGAAGATTACCAGATAACAACTATCAGGGATTTCCCGTATCTTAATAACTTTGATGTATATGAGAATAACAATGGAGAGCTCTGGGTACTGAGCAGCAACGGAATATATGTTGCGAGCGTAGAGAATCTTACGGGTACATCCGGGCTTCAGACTGTCTTCTATGGAATAGATAACGGCTTGCCATGCATCGCAACATCCAATTCCTACAGTGCCCTTACCGAAGACGGTGACCTTTATATTGCAGGTTCTTCAGGCGTTGCTCTGGTAAATATCGACAGGACTGTGGACGATGCCAGCGAGTTTAAGGCCTGTGTTCCTTTTGTTGAGGCAGACGGCGAGATCATCTATCCTGACAGCAACGGCAGATTCGTAATACCGGAAACAACACAGAAGCTTACCGTATATGGTTATGTCTTCAATTATTCCCTCATGAACCCCGATGTTTCTTACAGGCTAGAAGGCCTTGAGAAGAAGTGGATAACTGTAAGCCGCGAAGATCTCATGCCTATCTCTTATACAAACCTCAGGGGCGGAACCTATACCTTCCAGATGCAGATAGATGACTCTAGAGGCGACGGAACGCAGAGCATTTCTGTCGTGATAGTCAAGACCAAGTCATTCTATGAGCGCACATGGGTAAGGATAGTTGCGGTGCTCCTCATACTGGGAGCTCTGGGTGTGTTCGTAAAGATGTATATTGATCAGCGCACCAAGAAGCTTACCGACAAAGCAAATGAGCAGAAAACCCTCGTAAGAGAGATCGTTGAGGCCTTCGCTAAGATCATCGATATGAAGGACAAATATACCAGGGGCCATTCATCAAGAGTTGCCCTCTATACCGTAATGCTGGCTGAAGAGATGGGCCTTGATGAGGATACCATCGAGAAATACCACAACATTGCGCTCCTGCATGACATAGGTAAGATCGGTATCCCCGAGGAGGTCTTGAACAAGCCCGGCAAGCTTAATGACGATGAGTACCATACGATACAGTCCCATGCTTCGCTTGGGTATGACGCTCTCAAGGATATCAGCATCATGCCTGAACTTTCCATTGGTGCGGGAGTACACCACGAAAGGCCGGATGGCAAGGGTTATCCCAGAGGTCTTAAGGGGAACGATATCCCTGAGGTCGCACGTATCATTTCTGTTGCTGACTGCTTTGACGCCATGTATTCTGATCGTCCTTACAGAAAGAGAATGGACTTTGACAAGGTGGTCTCCATCATCAGGGAGAACTCCGGGACACAGCTGTCATCTGATGTCGTTGATGCATTTTTGAGGCTCGTTGATAAGGGCATACTCAAGGAAACCGCAGACAAGGCTTTAGAGGAATAATATATACACAAACGTAACGCTTATCTAAAAGATCAATTTTTATTGCCATTTTGGCGCTTAGGTGCAACCCCTAGTGAAATAAGGCTTTTCAGATTTTAGATTTTTTTCAATTGGTCAATTATAACGAATTTGTAAACATTATTTTGTAAATTTACAAAAATTCTTTCTATGTCTATTTTTTTTATATATTCGGTGATATTATTGTTACAGAGGGAGTGAACTATATGGCAAAGATTGATGGTTTAAGGAATAAAATAGCGAAGTTCGCAGCCAAGGGCAAACTCGATGCCCTTGTAAAATTGTCCAATGATTCCGATGACGATGTACGTATGGAAGTCGCCATGGCAATGGGCAGGATACCTTCGTATGAGAGCGGAATGGCACTGATACCCCTGATGCGTGATCCTTCACCTATGGTTCGCGCAGCAGCAGCAACAGCAGCAGCAGATATCAATGCGAAGCATTGTCTTGAATACGTCAAGAAACTTGCCTTCGGTGATTCTGATCCTAACGTTAGGCTTACAGCCAAGGCGGCATTTGACGTGCTGAAGGATAGAGTTGTCTGATATCATCTTTCCTACATATTATAAGAGATTTCAATGTAGTGCCGGCTTATGCCGGCATACTTGTTGCAGGGATTGGGAAATTACGATCGATCGTGCCTCTCTGACGAGGTTTAAGGACCACCCTGAAATACAGAGCAGGATAAAGGGCTCAAGCTATATACTTGAACCTGACGGCAGGTGTCCCTTCCTTATGGATGACGGTCTTTGCTATCAGATAAAGACCTATGGCGAGGATTTTATCTGCGACATATGCAGGCAGCATCCAAGATTTTATTTCAGCAAAGAGGGCAAAACATATGGAGGCGTGTCTCTGGCCTGCGAAGAAGCCGCAAAGCTTATTTTGCTCAGCAAAGAACCCTTCTCCCTTGAAGGAGGAGAGGAGCTGTCATCTGAAATCAGTTCTTTTGAAGAGAGCCCGGATAATATAAGCCATAAGATAGATAAGATGGCTCCTGTGCTCACCTCATCACTTATGAGGGCCAGGATATTCCTTGATATGGAGTATCTTGAATCAAGCTGGGTAGATGCCCTTAACAAAATAGCAGATTTGAAACCCACAAGAGAGCAAGAAAATGCTATTCTTGAAGAGTATAGCGAGCTTATGGGAAACTTCATCGTTTATATGCTCTACAGATACAACGGATACCCGCGGCTTGCCTGTGAGACAGCGCTTCTTTTGGCAGATCTTATACTGGCAGGTATAGAGCCCCTGGAAGCTGCAAGGATGTTCTCATCTGAAGTCGAGTATTCCGATATTAATATAGAGGTGGCAAAGAGCCTCTTCGGACAAGGAGATATGTATGGTAACTGATTTCAGCAAGATGGAATGGAAAGAGAATCCGGGGTTCAAGGGCGGCGAAGGCGTTTTTCTCAATAAGTGCTATGACGACGGAAAGAATAAGATGATGTTAGGGCTATTAAGGTCCGGATGCTCTATCGGCTACCATAAGCACGAAGGAACCTGCGAGATGATATTCATATTGGAAGGCAGCGGCAAGCTCATCCAGGACGGAGCCGAATCAGAAGTATCCAAGGGTCAGTGTCTTTATTGTCCGGAAGGCCATGAGCATTCCCTCATAGCAACTACAGAAGACATTCTTTTCTATTCTGCAGTTCCTTCAAACTGATATGATCAGGGCAGAATCGATAAGCAAATCCTTTGGCAAGAATCTGGTTGTAGACAACCTGAGCTTTAATGTGTCCGGCGGTGAGATCGCCGGCTTCATCGGACCTAACGGAGCAGGCAAGACCACGACCATTAGGATGCTCACGGGGATCATAAGACCTGATCACGGCGATATAAGCATAGCAGGAACAGATATGAAGAGATCACCCATCAAGGCCAAGAGCGACCTTGGCTTTGTTTTGGACAGCCCGGATATGTTCCTTAAGATGACGGGTCTGGAATATGTCAATTTTATATCTGATGTATATAAGGTCCCGCAGGAAGTCAGGCAGGAACGGATAAAGAAATATTCGGACAAGCTTTCTATCAGCCTTGAGACCCTCGCAGGACGAATGACGGGCTTTTCTCACGGCATGAGGCAGAAGACCATGATAATCGCTGCCTTGTGCCATGAACCCAAGGTGTGGATCCTTGATGAGCCTATGGTAGGACTGGACCCCCAGGCGGCATTCAGTCTTAAGACACTTATGAGGGAGCATGCCGATTCAGGCAATGCAGTCCTGTTCTCTACCCATGTTCTCGAAGTCGCGGAGAAGATCTGTGACAAGATAATAATAATTAACCGTGGCAAGCTTTTGTATGAGGGCGCTCTTGAAGAACTTGAGCATAAAGACGGAGGCCTCGAGGAAGTATTCCTTGAGATGACTGATAAGAATGAGTCTTAAGCTCATAAGAGTCCTTACAAGAGTGATCGCCAGATCAAACTCGATGGATGAGATAAGCAGCAGGAAGCGTAAGATCTGGCTCGCTGCATTCGGGATATTTGTCATGCTGTTTGTTATGATCCCCGTTATCCTTATGACAGGTTTCTTTACCTATTCCGTGACCGGAGTGTTATTGGATCTTGGCAGGGGAGACTTCGGTATTAAGCTGATATATGCAGTGGTATCTGTATTTACCGTGGTCTTTGGCATGAATATCGTAATGAATGAATTCTATTTCGAAGACGATCTGGTATACCTTCTGCCCATGCCGATCAAGTCCGCTGAACTTGCTCTGTCACGTTTTATTGCTGTCTTTATCGCAGAGAACCTCATGCAGTTTGCCATAGTTATCGCAGCTGTTGCGGGATTTGGAATAGCTTCCGGGATAAGTCCTCTCACATGGGTGCTCTCTTTACTGGGCGGGCTCTTCCTGCCCCTTGTTCCCATGTGCTCTATTGCCGTGATCTCCATGCTGATAATGAATTTCACAGGCTTTATCAGGAAGCGTGCTACTGTAAGAAAAATATCCTTTGCAGTAACTCTTGCAGTTATCGCCATATCCGGAGCAATGCTGCTTAAAATAGATGTAGAAGAGCTTGTTTATTACGTTGCAGGAGCCAAGAGCACCGGGCTCGAGTTCCTTGACCTTATCGACTATATCTTCCCTCAGGTGGAGTTCCTTGCCACCTATATGGCAGAGGGCACTATGTGGAAATTTATCGACTATATAACGGTCAATATCTGGGCTGTTGTGATATTGGTCGTAACATCTCACTTCTTGTACAAAAAGTCTGTTATCAGACTTATGTCCACAGGATCTGAAGGGAGCGATGTCCGGATCAGTTTACGTGACAGGGATATAGCTTTGGCAAGAAGCCCCTTTGCCTCGCTCCTTGTAAAAGAACTTAAGACTCTTATCAGGTCTCCCGCTTTCTTAAGCAACTGCGTTGTTTCTAATTACATCTGGCCCTTCTTTGTGCCGGTGCTCATGATGGTATTTCATATCAGCATGGCAAGGGACGAACTTGCCCTCTATGTATCTTCGGAGGGAAGAACGCTATATATCACCATAGGAGTCCTGGTCATAACTCTGGTCAATGCTTCTATGAACTGCCTGGGCTCAGATGCCTTTTCCCGTGAGGGTAAGGGTTTTGACTATATAAAGCTGATCCCTGTGCCATTTAAGCTGCAGTGGAATGCAAAGGCTCTGGCAAACCTTATCTTTACCTGGACGGGGACGCTGCCCTTTTTCCTCTTCTTCCTGAGCTATGCCGGGCTGGATATATGTTTGATCCTGGTAAACCTCATCATGTCTGCTCTTGCAGGTTTTATGGTCATCTATCTCGGCATGTTCCTTGATGCGATGAACCCCAAGCTTGTCTGGCTCGATGCCCTGTCAGCCCTGCGAGAAAACTATAATACGGTCTTTGCCATGGGAATAGTGATCGTCTTTGCGATCATAATGGGGTTTGTCATGTATCTTGCAGGCAAGGCATTAGGCACGGCAGCATCAGGTCTTATATGCACAGCGGTACTTGTCATAGCAGATATAGCGCTCTATATGCTGTCCATGAATAAGGGAATAGATCTTATAAAGAGCGTAGGGGAATAGCCTTACTCAGCGCCGTTTCTTACAAGCTCTGCATGCTCTTGCTGAAGCTTGGGGTCGTAGGATAAGACAGGCTCTATATCTGTATTTCCTTTGACCTTGCGGGCAATATAGTTGTTGGTGATCTTTCTGACTGTAGGAAATAAGGATATTACTCCAATAAGGTTAGGTATCATCATGAGACCGTTGAAAGTGTCTGACAGATCCCAGGCAAGGGAACTCTCCATAACCGCACCGGATACTATCAGCAGTACGAAGATGACCCTGTAGATCCTGGCGGCTTTGGTGCTGATCAGATATTCCACGGCTTTGCACCCGTAGTGAGACCAGCCTAAGACCGTTGTAAATGCAAAGAGCAATATGGCTACGGCGATAAACCATTCACCGGCTTTGCCAAAGACGTTGCTGAAGGCCTTGGCAACCAATGTCGCATCGCTTACGCCGTCTTTTGGAAGACCTGTTTTAAGATCGATATAGCCTGAAGTAAGTACCACAAGAGCTGTCATGGTGCAGACGATAAAGGTGTCTGCGAATACTTCGAAAATACCCCACATGCCCTGCTTTACAGGTTCTTTGACATCGGAATTGGAGTGGACCATAACAGAGGAGCCGAGGCCGGCTTCGTTTGAATAAACGCCTCTTTTGCAGCCCTGTGTGATCACGTCTCTTATAACAATACCTGCAGTGCCTCCCAGGGCAGCCTTGATCCCGAAGGCGAATCTAAAGATAGATGCAAGGGCCTGAGGGATCAGCGTTATATTTGCAATGCAGACTGCAAGGGCGCCAAGGATATAAGCTATAGCCATGAAGGGGACGACCCTTTCTGCTACGGCAGCGATCCTCTTAAGGCCTCCTATGATTATGACGCCTGCGATCACCATAAGACATATGCCGATGATAAGGGGTATGACCCTTATCCTGTCTCCTATTACATAAGATCCGGATATATCTCCGAAGAATGCAGATTCGATATTAAGTACGATCTTGTTGACCTGGCCCATATTGCCTATGCCGAAAGATGCAAGTATGGTAAAGCAGGAGAAGATAAATGCCAGAACTCTGCCGGGGATCTTAAACCCTTTGTAGGAACCTAAACCGTCTCTGAGATAGTACATAGCTCCGCCGGACCATTCGCCATCGGCATTCTTGCGTCTGTAGTAGATGCCGAGGACATTCTCGGAGAAGTTGGTCATCATGCCGAAGAATGATGCGACCCACATCCAGAAAATGGCTCCTGGACCTCCCAGACAGATAGCTGCCGCAACACCTGCAATATTGCCGGTGCCTATAGTGGATGCAAGGGCGGTGCACAGTGCCTGGAACTGGGATACGGAGCCTTTTTCCTTCTTGTTGTGAGAGCCCTTATCGAATACTCCGCCACAGGTCTTTGACCACCAGAGCTTAAACCTGGTTACCTGAAAAAAACCGGTAATTATCGTCAGGAGCACTCCTGTAGATATGAGAAGCACTATTCCTATCTTCTCGCTCACATAATAATTGACCAGGCTGTTTATCTCAGTCAGCCTGTTTACAAATTCTTCCATAGATCCAGCTCTTTCTACTCGTATTGTCTGAATATGTCTGCATATTTGAGATTTGGCTTTATGTAGACGGGGTCTGCCAGATCTTCTTTAAGCATTAGTTCGTTGAGCATTACATAGTCCGTATCTTCGTCTGAATCAGGATCCGTATCGATCCAGACATAGGCAAGGGTCCTGTCATACTGGTCAAATTGCTCCACATCGTATTCAAGATAAACATATTCGGTATCAGACAGAAGATCCTTAAGATAGGAAGAGGCCTGCCTGCCTTCATCGGTGTTCATCTCTTCATCAGGGTGCACCGACTCCGGTGCGTTGATCCCTGTAAGGCGCACTCTTAATCTCGAGCCGTTCTTATCATGTACGATTATGGTATCGCCGTCCACTACACGCTCAAATTCGCATTCGTGGAGCAGGGAAGTGTCGCAGATTATGTGATCCGCATCCGTCTCAAGGCTGCACTCTTCGGAAACTGATACATCAGTAAGATCATCCCACTCGATATAACAGGAAGAGAAAAGACAGGCGATAAGGAGGCCTGTCAGGATGAAGCAAAGTATCTTACTCTTCATTATCGATGGATTCCAGATAAAGGATGGCAAGTCTTGCACGTGACTCCGTGCTGTCTTCGCGTGCAATGTGGAGGACACGGTCTTCGTCGTCCCCAATCTTCTCATCACAGAGCATCGCAGTTGCAACAGAAAGAGCATCGAGGAGATCTCTCCTGCTTACTTCATTTACATTAGAAGGCTCAAGGAAATAAGTGAGCTTCTGTTTCCAGGTGAAATTTACGGGTAATTCGTTCCAGGTCATATAAACCCCTCCTGATCCAAATATTCATTATCCGGATATTATAACATCTGATGAGCAGGATGGCCTTGTGGAAAGGGGCTTTGCGCCCTAAATTCTTGTATTAGACAGATAATTGTCTTTAAAATGTAACCATGGGAAACCTAACTGAGAATAATACATCGATTATGTGGCGATCTGTTGTTTTGACTACTTTTATTTTTGTTTCCCGTTATGGCTAAGTAGCTTAATTTATTAAAAGTTTCTTATCTTATATTAAATATAAAAATAACCCCGCACAGAGGATTATTCTGTGATAGAATTGCATAAGAAATTTTAGCGGGGGTGTCATTATGCCAAAAAGAGAAGATATCAACAAGATCCTTATCATCGGTTCCGGTCCTATCATCATAGGCCAGGCTTGCGAGTTTGACTATTCCGGAACACAGGCCTGCAAGGCGTTAAGGAAACTGGGATACGAGATCGTGCTCGTTAATTCGAATCCTGCCACTATCATGACTGATCCTGATGTTGCTGACAGAACTTATATCGAACCTCTTAATGTTAAGCGCTTAGAGCAGATCATTGCCAAGGAGAGACCTGATGCGCTTCTGCCTAACCTCGGCGGACAGTCAGGACTGAATCTGTGCTCTGAGCTTTCCAAGGCAGGCATCCTGGAGAAGTACGGCGTTCAGGTCATCGGCGTTCAGGTAGATGCCATTGAGAGAGGTGAGGACCGTATCGAATTCAAGGAGACAATGGATAAGCTCGGTATCGAGATGCCCCGGTCCCATGAAGCATATTCCATTGAGGAAGCAGTTAAGATCGCAGATGAGCTTCATTACCCCGTAGTTATCAGACCTGCTTACACCATGGGCGGCGCAGGCGGCGGTCTGGTATATAACGTCGATGAGCTTAAGGTCGTTGTTGAAAGAGGCCTTGCAGCTTCCATGATCGGACAGGTCCTGGTAGAGGAGTCCATCAGCGGTTGGGAAGAGCTTGAGCTCGAGGTAGTAAGAGATGCCAAGGATAATGTTATCACCGTATGCTTTATCGAGAATATCGACCCTATCGGCGTACATACCGGTGACTCATTCTGCTCAGCTCCTATGCTCACGATCTCCGAGGAAGTCCAGAAGAAACTTCAGGAATATTCCTACCGCATCGTTAAGGCTATCGAAGTAATCGGCGGCTGCAACTGCCAGTTCGCTCACGATCCGGTTACAGACAGGATCGTTGTAATAGAGATCAACCCCAGAACATCAAGATCCTCTGCTCTTGCCTCCAAGGCAACAGGTTTCCCTATCGCTCTGGTATCCGCCATGCTGGCATGCGGCCTCACACTCGATGAGATCCCCTGCGGCAAGTACGGTACACTGGATAAGTACTATCCGGACGGCGATTATGTCGTAATCAAGTTTGCAAGATGGGCTTTCGAGAAGTTCCATGGTGCAGCAGATAAGCTGGGAACACAGATGAGAGCCGTAGGCGAAGTAATGAGCATCGGTAAGACATATAAGGAAGCTTTCCAGAAAGCTATCCGTTCCCTGGAGAAGGACAGATACGGCTTAGGTTTTGCCAAGGACTTTAACAAGCTCTCCAAGGAAGAACTTATGCTCAAGCTCATGACCCCTACATCTGAGAGACAGTTCATTATGTACGAGGCTCTTCGTAAGGGTGCTACGGTAGACGAGCTCTACGAGGCAACCAAGATCAAGAAGTGGTTTATCGAGCAGATGAAGGAACTTGTTGAAGAAGAGGAGGAGCTCCTCGCTCATCCCGGCAGGATCCCTGACAAGGAAGTCTTAAGACAGGCTAAGCTTGACGGTTTTTCTGATAAGTACCTGTCTCAGCTCTTAGGCGTTGCTGAGGATACGATCCGCAAAGCTCGTTATGAGTTCGGCATCAAGGAGGGCTGGGAAGGAGTCCACGTATCCGGAACACAGGATGCAGCTTATTATTATTCCTCATATCACATTGAAGATAAGTCCCCGGTATCAAACAACAAGAAGATCATGATCTTAGGCGGCGGTCCTAACAGGATCGGTCAGGGTATCGAGTTTGACTACTGCTGCGTACATGCGGCACTGGCTCTCAAGAAGTTAGGTTTTGAGTCCATCATCGTTAACTGCAACCCTGAGACAGTATCTACTGACTACGATACATCCGATAAGCTCTATTTTGAGCCTCTCACACTTGAGGATGTTCTCGCGATCCACGAGAAGGAGCAGCCCATCGGCGTCATCGCCCAGTTCGGAGGCCAGACACCTCTTAACCTCGCTGCATCTCTTAAGGCAAATGGTGTAAACATCTTAGGTACAACACCTGAGACTATTGACCTTGCAGAAGACAGAGATCACTTCCGTGCCATGATGAACCGCCTCGGGATCCCTATGCCTGAGGCTGGCATGGCTGTTAATGCAGACGAAGCGATCGCTATTGCAAATAAGATCGGCTACCCTGTAATGGTACGTCCTTCATACGTTTTGGGCGGCAGAGGAATGGAAGTCGTACATGACGATGAGATGATGCGTGTCTACATGAACGCAGCTGTAGGTGTAACACCTGACAGGCCTATCCTGATCGACCGCTTCCTCCACCACGCAACAGAGTGCGAGGCAGACGCTATCTCCGACGGTACGAACTGCTATGTCCCTGCAGTTATGGAACACATCGAGCTTGCAGGTATCCACTCCGGTGACTCAGCTTGTATCCTCCCTTCACTTAACCTCACAAAAGAGCAGGTTGAGACCATTAAGGAATATACAAGGAAGATCGCAGTCGAGATGAACGTTGTAGGTCTCATGAACATGCAGTATGCTATCGAAGACGGCAAGGTATTCGTTATCGAGGCTAACCCGAGAGCATCCAGAACAGTACCTCTCGTATCCAAGGTAACCGGCACGAACATGGTCAGGATCGCAACAGATATCATGACGATGCACCTTACCGGCAGACCCACACCTGTTACAGATCTCCACGACAAGAATATCCCTCACTATGGTGTCAAGGAAGCTGTATTCCCATTCAATATGTTCCAGGAAGTTGACCCTGTCCTCGGACCTGAGATGCGTTCCACAGGTGAGGTATTAGGTCTGGCAAGCCACTTCGGCGAAGCTTACTTCAAGGCTCAGGAAGCTACAAAGACTGTTCTTCCCCAGGAAGGCACAGTTCTCCTGTCAGTATCTGATCTCGATAAGGTCGACCTCATCGAAGTTGCCAAGGCATTCTCTGATCTCGGATTCAAGATCGTTGCTACCGGCGGTACATATGACATGATCTCCGAAGCAGGCATTGCAGCAGAGAAGGTCAAGAAGCTCTACGAGGGCAGACCTAATATCGCAGACATGATCCTTAACCATGATATTGATCTCATAATCAATACTCCTGCAGGTAAGACATCTGCTCATGACGACTCTTACATCCGTAAAGATGCCATCCGTCAGCATGTTCCTTACATCACCACCATGGCTGCTGCCAAGGCTTCGGCTGAGGGTATCAAGGCTGCAAGAGAGCGCACTTTCGAAGTCAAGGCATTGCAGGACTTCCACGCTGATATCAAATGATCCAGGATATCGCGCCGGCGTTTTTAGATAATTCATTTAAGCCGGAGGTCCGGGCTCTGCCCGGGTCCCCGGTCTTTTATTTTGAAGGAAACAGACTCGCCCTCAAAGAGGACGGATCTGTCCCTTTATTCAAGGATATAGAAGCAGACGATCTGATCTATCTGTTTGACCTCACCAAGACTCCTTGTTTCCTTACAAGGAAAAGGCCCGAAGGTCTTGATCTGACTTCGCTCAGGGAGATAAGGCAGAACAGGTCTCTTGGCAAAGATATGGCCTTTGCCGTATATACCGCCTGTCACCTGGCTAACTGGTACGATTCATCTGACTATTGCGGCAGGTGTGGCCATAAGACCACATTTGGAACTAAGGAACGGTCAAGGATATGCCCTGAATGCGGCAACATCATATATCCCAGGATAAATCCCGCAGTGATCCTCGGCATATTAAACAGCGATAAGAGCAGGATCCTTCTTACAAAATACGCCGGCCGGGACTTTAGTCACTATGCCCTTGTTGCAGGCTTTACCGA
>Ga0310691_10003278_pt1 | contig 19723 bp, 14 predicted proteins | sample 176DNAGHGlowgp2_FD_203887 | JGI IMG/M metagenome (GOLD analysis project Ga0310691, IMG submission 203887) | Sheep rumen microbial communities from Palmerston North, Manawatu-Wanganui, New Zealand - 1766 DNA GHGlow gp2 (v2) (version 2) | ecosystem: Host-associated > Mammals > Digestive system >...
ACCCATCATGGAGGTCAAGTTCGTCTGCGAAGTCAGCGATATCTACGCCGTTAACAAACATATTACCCTTCAATACCGTAAGTTTTCTTGCATGGAAGCCGCTCTTTAGAATAAGGGTGTTATCGCTGCAGGTTACAGTCACATCATCGTACTTGCCCGACATAGATACTGTTGCATTAGGGGCGTAGATGGTCGGACTTGCTGTAACAGCCGTATTTCCGTCTGCGATTGAAAGGTCACTTTCTCCAAGATAGCGAACTCCGCAGTCCTCTCCGACGAAATTAAGTGAAAGGTCGACCGGTTTATCGGAATCTGCTACTGATACTGTTCCGTGCACATTGGGGTATATGGAACTTGAAACCTTCATATTGCCACCTTCAAGGTAAACATCGTTGTATTCGCCCCTTAGGTAAACAACGCCACCGTTTGATTCGATGAGGGAAACATCAACAGGTTCTTCCTGTGTTCCGACTACGGTCATGTATTTTCCTGTTCCACTGAAATCGTTAGTGATTGTTGCACCGTTTTGTACATCTCCACTGATTGATGCACTGCGAGTTGCGTCTGCCGGAAGCGTGATATTGTTAATAGAATCCACAACAGCACTGTATGCCTTGGTCCCGCCAGATTCGGATGTTACTCCGTCAAGGATATCCTGTGCAACCTCTTCCTGTTCGGGGGTGTTTTCGGTCTCATCGGGTCTTTCTACTGGAGCGTCGGGGTCAACGGGTGACGGGCTGTCGCCATAAAATTTTTCAAGGTCTACAACCGCCATTGAATCTGAGCCCATATACTGTGCGTAAAAAGGAACGGACAAACCACTTGCGCCGACGGCGCCAACAGAATCGATTATCTCCGGCATCAATCCATCGAAATCAACACCTTCGATAAAGTCATAGTTTTTCATATTGTTATTCATAATGTGCGTTTTTTGAACTTAATTTACTACTTTATAAATAGTACAAAAACTACAAAGTTTGGAGCAGCCTGCGCCTGAGTAAATTTTTAGCAGTACCCGATATTTTCATTTCCCTAACGAACGCAATATCCTTTGTTGATGCGGCGGTCATTGCTGCATCGCGTTCTTCATCTGTGGTAAAACCACCGACGGTCTTCGTTATCTTGCTGTTCACATTTCTCGGCGCGTCAAGCATGTGATAAACCGTAACTCTATCGGGTTCAATCATAATAGTATCCATTAAGTAGTTTTGTGCCATTATGTCGGCTCCATCACAGTCTCCAATAACAAATTTTGCATCGGGGTTTTCGTGCAACGCGAAATTGATTGCTGGTTCATAATTGAATTCGAACTCAGTGTCAGTGATATTCCTATGTCCGGAGATAAAATAGGTGTTTAACTTGTCGGTTACGGTTTCTTCAGCCCTATTCATATCCTCGCGAATTTTATCCATATCAGCGTTACCGATTTTCTCGTATTCGTATTTGGATTTGATGACTTTATTGAGCGTTTTGCCCTGAGAGGCATCTGTACCGCCGCCTATGAATACAAGATAATCCTCAAATGAAACGCCGGTGTACTTATAAGTCGTCCCATTTTTGAATGTGACAAAGAGGTCGCCCTTGTTTTCATCTTCATATTCCACCATTTCCGTATAGAAAATCATCGTGGAATCAAACCACGCCTTTTGGGTTTTGGTTTTTTTGTCGTATACTTTTTTAAGAATCATAAAAATTGTTTTTCAATAAAATAATTATCATGGCCCCAAGTATCAATAGCGAGTTTTTTGGTTTTTAAGATAGTTTTATGTATATTTGCATTGACAAGAAATTTTAATAATCAGCGAATGAACGATACAATAGACAAAATCGAGAGCATGCCGATGTCGGAGGAGCTCACATCACTCATGAATTTCATTAAGAATGAAATTTCGAAAGAACTCCCAACATTAACAATCGACATGAACTATTTTCTTCTTGGCGTATTGGCCCACAAGGACAATGATTTATTCAGGCGTCTCAATAGTTGCATGACATCATCTGCAATATCAAGCATGTACAATACTTGGTATCAGGTCGTGGCATCAAAAGCCATCGCGGCAGTGAAGCCTAATCGCGTTCCGTATCTTGACACCAAGATGTCGGAACTCATGGTCAATGCCAACGAGGAAGCCCAAAAGATGGGTAGTGACGAAATTACAACCGAGCATGTTATGCTTGCCATTCTTGCCGACGCCGACGAGAACAATAAGATAAGGAAGGTTTTCAATAAAGCCGGCATTACTTATGGCATCCTTTCTACAAAGATGAAGGACGGCAAGCCAATGGCAGGAGCGGAAGGAGTACGAACCGTAACTCTTCCTAATGGGGATGAAATTGCTCTCATCGAAGCGTCGAGCCGAGAGGAAGCAATGGAGAAGATGATGAAGATGAATAATTCCCGTCAACTCGCCGATGTCGGAATACCCGGTGTTTCAAAAAAGCGAACCGGTAAAAATTCTTATATCGAAGAATATTGCACAAACCTTAATACGCTTGTTTTAAAGGATAAAATTGACCCCATCATCGGGCGCGACAGGGAAATGGCTGAAATTATCCGCATCCTTGGACGAAAAAAGAAAAACAACGTTATCCTCTTGGGCGGAGAAGGTGTAGGAAAAACCGCTATTGGAGAAGCCCTCGCATGGAAGATTGTCAATGGTGAGGTACCTGGGTTCCTCGCTAACAAACAACTTGTTTCACTTGATATGACCGCCCTCATGGCGGGTACCACATTGCGTGGTATGTTTGAAGAGCGAGTAAAGGGTATCCTCGATGATGTGAAGGCCGACGATAGGTTCATTATCTTCATGGATAATATCGGTGCAATCCTTGCCGATAAGGGTAAGAATGACTTCGAACTCGCATCAATGCTTTCTCGTTCTCTCGAAAACGGAGAAATTCAGGTTGTTGGGACATCAGATTTCGCTTCTTACCGCAAAACATTCGATAAAGACCCGAGTCTTGCTCGCCGTTTTCAAAAGATAGTGGTGGAGGCGTCAAACGAGGAGGAGTCTTTGAAGATTCTCAACGGACTTAAATCTTCATATGAAGAGCACCATAAGGTAAAGTACGACGATGATGCCATCGCCGCTTGCGTAACCCTTGCCGGACGGTATATGACCGAGCGCAATCTACCCGATTCAGCAATCGACATTCTCGATGAGGCGGGCGCCGTTGTTGGCACGATTTACGAACCAGAAGAGTTTAAAACCCTTCGTAAAGAGGCCAAAGTCCTTTGTGAAAAGGAACTTCGCGCTAAACAGGATAAAGAGGTTGAATTTACCGAAGAAGATAAACGCCGCCTGTCCGAACTCAATGGCCGATATAGAACAGCATATAAAGAATATACAAAGAATAGGGAAGAAAATCCCCCTGTTGTTACAAAGGATATTATTCTTGATGTGGTTTCCACAAAGACCGGCATTCCGGTAAGCAACCTCACATCTGACGATAAGAAGAAACTTGCAACGATTGATGAACGACTCAAGGAAGATGTTGTTGGGCAGGAGGAAGCCGTTGAGACAATCTGCCGTGCATTAAAGCGTAATCGTCTCGGCCTACATAGGGGCGGATGCCTTTATAGTGCCATCGAAATCGGAAAAACGGGTGTCGGAAAAACGCTGATTGCAAAGAAACTTGCAAAAGAACTTTTCGGAAGTGAAAAGGCCCTTGTCCGTTTTGATATGTCAGAATACTCAGACAAGGTATCAGTAAATAAACTTATTGGTTCCAATCCTGGATATGTCGGATATGAAGAGGGTGGGCAACTGACCGAGGCCATTAAGAATAAGAAACATTGTGTACTGCTTCTTGACGAAATTGAAAAGGCAGACCCCGAGGTGTATAACATCTTCCTGCAGGTTCTCGATGAAGGGTTCCTTACCGATAACTCAGGTATGAGGGTCGATTTCAGCAATGTAATTGTACTCTTCACATCAAATGTTGGCGCCAAGGCCGCAAGCGATTTCGGAAAGGGTATTGGCTTTACTGAAAACGAGGATGCTAACGCAAAGAAAATTCTTGTTAAGCAACTTAAAAATCGTTTTCCTCCCGAATTCCTTAACCGAATTGACGATGTGATTTATTTCAACGCTTTAACCGATGATAACTTGAAAGACATCATTAGGATTGAAATGGGGAAGTTGAATAACAACATCAAGTCCATCGGTTATGACATGTCCTATGATGACGATGTAGTTGAATATATTCTCAATATCGTGAAGGATGAAAAAGAATTTGGCGCAAGGCCGATTATGAGAGCCATTCAGGATAATATTGAAAATAAAATCACGGACTCACTCCTCGAAAACGACTATAAGGGTGGGTATATCTTCAAAATTTCTTGTAATCCTGACAAAAGCGAAGTCGTTGTCGCATAGTCACAATCCCGCTTAACGGCGGGATTTTTATTGTATTAAACGGCTATTTATTTAAGAATAGTTGTATAGAATATGAAAAAAATCATATTGAGCGAAAAACAATCCAAAGCACTAAAGAACCTTCTATCCGAAGATGTTCAACAGATGCCGGTAGATAAGAAAATGAACAAACCATATTGCATCGACCCTAATAAGGTGTTGACAGTCAAACGATACCTCGATGGCGGTTTTACGGCGCATGATTTCGAAAGGGTAGGAGCCAATGGCTTTCCCGAGAAGATTAAAATCATTACGATGAACGCGAGCAACGGCGAGCCGCTTAAGCCAATGTATCCAAATCAACTTGTTGATTTGCTTATTGACCGTTTTCAGAACATGTTCCTCGATAAGATGGAACGCGAATTGTTTATTAAGCAAGTAGTAAAAGACTGGCTCAATAATCGTATAAGCGTTCACGGAATCCTATCGGTCAATAAATTGAATGAAGGCGTGATTAATGAAATTACATCCGACGAAATCGCGGCGGAAACGAAGGACATGAATCTTAACCCGACCGAAAAACAGAAGGAAGCGGGCAATTACAAGATGGGCCATATCTTTGTCAAGGGAATGGGAATTTCCATTGAAAACCCATTAGGCTCTATCAGGCGCGGTAAAGATAAAAGCGGCACCGAATGGAGCATTAAGATGAAGAATGACTATGGGTACTTCAGGAATACGAGCGGAAACGGTAAAGACGGCGATGCTGTTGATGTGTTCATAGGCCCACACCCGGAAGACTTCAGTAAAGTATATGTAATAGACCAAAAAGTAGGCGGAAAATTTGACGAGAGCAAGGTAATGCTTGGCTTCTATTCAAAAGAAGAGGCAAAAGAAGCGTATCTTTCAAACTATACCGAAGGATGGAACGGGTTTTGGAAAATAACCGCCGTATCACTTCCAACCTTCAAAAGATGGCTTTACAGGGACCATAAACAAAGGAAGCCGTTCTTTGATTATGTTGCCATTAAGAAACAGAAGATAGTTGAGGGAAAACTAAATGAAGAAGAATATGGCGAGATAGTCAAGTTAGCAACGATGTTCGACGGCAAAGCCGCCATGGAAGTGGCCGAGGAGTTGAAGGCAAAGGGTATTGAAGCATACGCCCGCGGGAATGTGCTATATGCATTAATTGAAAGGGATAGACTTCGCCCATGCTATGTGGATGAATTGAAAGACCTTGCAAAACAGACGATAAAGGAATATATGGCAACCCACGCGGACTCAACAGAAAAAAGCAAATCGATGGCGATATCTAAATTAGATGCCTATGGGTGGCACATCGTTAGGAACGAGCACGGAATGGCCAATCTATATAACCCCGAGACGAAGGAATTTGCCTCCGAGCAGTGGTTCAATTGGATTTCTTATCCTTCCGAACTTGGATATGCAATAGTAAATCTTAACGACAAGGGATATAATGTCCTCAAAGTTAAGGGTGATATAGTTTTTCCGGAGTGGTATTGGGACGTTATGGAATCTAAAAACCCATATATCTATTGGGTATTAAGGGATGATGACATAATGCCCGAATCGGCTGACATCAGAAAATATGAAAAATAAGAAAGCACGGCCAAATGGCTGTGCTTTTTTAGTTTTGTGGCTTTTTCTTTCCACCCGCTTGTTGGCTGTTCTTCTGTTGTTTGTATAACAAATCAAAGTCGAAAAGGTCTTTATTGTCCCCGCAAAAGTCAGATATCTTCTGCGCAATATCATGTTTGGTGTTTCCTTCCCACCCGTCCAAAGTGTCGGTGCTTGAATGATAATGATATAAGGCATCTGAAGGGCTGTGGAACACAAATGTCTTTCCGCCGAGTTGTTTAAGTTTCTCTACGAATGTTTTAACCGTACTGCGCTCGGCCTTGCATGCCCACCATTTAAAGTCTTTCCTCTCGGGAAAATAAGCAAAACAAAGCGTGCAGCCGTTGGAGCCATTGGTTCCGCCCCTGATATCGTCATCTGTTATCGGTAGTTCCGCCGCAACGAGTTTTGCATCCTTTCCAATTAATTTTGCCGCGTTTTTAAATTCCGTACCGTGAATATCCTCAGGGTATATACGAGGGCTTACAAGGTAAACATATTCGTGGCACATTTCGTGGAGGAGAGAACTTTCAACCGCGTTTTCTTTTCTTGAATATGCTGATGTTAACTGAATTGTGCCGTTACCCTTGCGGTCAACGATTTTCCTGGTATCGTGCTCAAAGTTTGCCTCAAGTTTGAAATTTCCCCACCTCTCAGTATCATTTACAACTTCGAACTTTGGGGTAGGGAGTTTTCCACCGAAATACTTTTTGTTGTATTCGGCAAATTTTTGCTTCATCCACGGAATCGTTGGCACCATAATCTTACATTCCGGCCTTAATGAATTTTATATATGAGCCGTTGTCACCCTCTCCGTAGAAACTTTCGGCACGGAACGGGGCGTGCTTGTCTTCGAGGTAAATTTTAATGTCCTCAACTAAATCTTCGAACGATAGTGGCTCATCATATCCAAGGAACGAGTCGCTGTTTCTAAAGAAACGCAATGTGAACCCCGTGGCGTCCTGCGCGGTTTTAGTTGCACGCCATCCGTCAGCCTTTATCACATCGGCCAATTTTTGGGGATTCCCCTCTGGGCGGGGTCTGTGAAAGTGAAAACTTTCAGACAAAACTTTTTTTACTGCTGTGGTAACTATGTTGCTGAGCTCCTGCTCGGTAATTTTCATCTTTTTCTCCATATGTACAGAGTTTTTACATAAATAGTCTACTATTAATAAAAAAAGAGGGATTGCTCCCTCTCAAAACCTGTTACAAGCGAACGCGGCTCTGTCTCTTTAAGTAATACCTGCGCTTCGCAGACGGTTTGCAAATAATTATCGCGTTATTTTGAAAAAACAAATTAAAAATGTATATTGATATAAAATTTGTAATATGGTTTTCACCGAAGAGCAAAATAAGATTTTCGAATATGCCGAAAAGGGCCCTTTTAATATGGTGGTGCAGGCGGTGGCCGGCGCCGGAAAAACCACAACGCTTGTTGAATGTGTCAGACGCATTGGCAACGACAAAAAATTATTACTGTTGGCCCACAATAAGTCTACAAAGGATACCCTGCGCGAACGCGTGGGGGAGATGAACAATGTTCATATATTGACATTACACGGCCTTGGATGGAGGTTGTTCAATGAACATTTTAATAAAGTGCCGGATATTGATAACGACAAATACCGCAATTATATCAATAAGAATATAAGTGCAATAGGCACGGAAGAATATCGAAACCTGAGCCGCACGAAGAAAATGCTTTACAGGGCAAATGTCTTTGACATGCTCGATAAGGCCCGTCAAAACTTAAAGCAATCAGAAAGGGAGATTAAAAAACTCGGTGAAAGGAAGTATGGCATAAAGTTTATTGCAGATGAACCACATTTCATTGCCAACATAATAAAATGGGGTGCTGAAAATAATGATACGGTTGATTTTCAGGACCTGCTTTATTTCCCGCATTATTTTGGGTATTACACGAAGGCTTACCTTGTTGATGTGATTATGCTTGACGAGGCACAGGACGCCTCCGTTGCACAGTTGGACCTTATTAAAAGATGCTTTAAACGCAACACGAGGTTGATGGCCTTTGGCGATAAGGACCAAACGATTAACAACTGGTGCGGCGCAAGCGAAGAATCGTTTGAGACAATAGAAGATGCAAACGAATTTCATCGTCCCGCAGTGGAGTTACCGTTAACAATCAACCACCGATGTGGCAAGAAAATTATCGAATATGCGCGTCAGTTTGTTGATAATGATATCAAACCCGAAGCCGATGCTGAAGATGGTATAGTTCGTCATGACGCAAGCCTTTCTGAGGTTACCGATGGGGACATGATACTCTGCCGCAACGCATATCCACTCATGGAGGTCTATCGACGCGGTGTTGCAACGGGCAAGAGAATGTACTTCAGGGGTGAAGGCCTTGGTGCGACGCTTGTTAGGGAAGCTGATTGTGTTGAGGGTGACACTATCGCCGACATCATAACAGCGTTGAAACGCAGGTTGATAGCCACATGGGATTTCTTAACAAACGAAAATGAAATGGACGAAAAGGAAACGATGACCGACCCCCGTGTCATCTCCATCCTTGATACCATCAAAACCATGGAATGTCTCCCGCGAACGGTAGTAACCCGTCACGACCTTGAAAAATTTGCAAAGGATGTATTTTCAGACGAAGGTAAAGACGGTATTCAGTTATCTACCATCCATAGGGCGAAGGGCCTTGAGGCGGATAATGTATTTGTGGTCTGTCCGTCGCTCATACCAAGTAAACTTGCGGTCCTCGATTGGGAAAAGAAAGAAGAAAAGAACTTACAGTATGTTATGTGCACGCGCCCGAAGCATAGTTTGAATTTCGTCTCCGAAAAGGAGATTGCCCCGCATCGTGCTTTTTCGGAAACAAATTCGTTGTATAGTGAACTTAATGGAATAAGGGACGAATTGTCTCAAATAAAATGGGAAGATTAAAGTGGCACATTCAAAAAAGAAAAGAAAACGCGCAAGCGACACAGACTCATTGGTCAAGACATATTCAATGGATGGTAAGCACCATTACGATTTTGTTAGCATGCCATATAGCAGTGGGTGGGAATATTCCCGCAATACCGTTAATTATTTAACAAGGTGCAGTTTGCGTGACCGTAATCGTTTCTATATAGAATACGAGGCTGATGTATTAAAGGACCCCGAGCGAATTTGATTTTTATTTTACATAAAAAAAATGTATATTTGAGATATGACAATTAAAAAGTATAAAGGTTTTAGTAATATTGAACTCAATAAAAAATTGTGTCCCGACTATGGTAATGTAGATGGGCTCTCTCTTCAGAATCTGTTTTATGTCAATAACGGCGTCTTCCCGAGCTGTTATCTTTTTGATTTTGAGGCGAGAACAAACGGGGACTACACCTTCGACACTGAAAAGATGGCAAAATATCTCATTGAAAATCTCCCCGAGAATGAAAACATACAGATTTCAACCTACAGCACGAAAATTCTTGGCAACAAGGACAATCAGGTAGATTTAGGATTTTCCATTATTCTTAACAAAAGTCAGATTTATGCCCGTTTCGAAAAAGGCGTAAACGATTCATATATCCTATACCCCAACTCTTCATATGAAGCGGTTGAGAAGTTCGTGGAGATGGTTATGCAGTTTTATGTACCGCCGCAGGGAGAGGAGAATACTTTCTGGAGAATCTGCAGTTCACAATCGGGATATTATCTTGAAAAAGGCCATTCCCGCTGTCCGTCCAATTTTGATGTAAGCAAACTCTACAACGATTCTTTTCAAAAGGAAGATGAGAAAATACGGCAGTTTATTGAGAAGGAAGAACAGAGCGGCCTTGTTATCCTTCATGGCGAGAAGGGCACGGGAAAGAGTACTTATATCAAATACATCATTTCCAAGCATCCAGACAAGAAATTCGTCTTTGTACCATCAGCTCTCGTCAACTTACTTGGGGACCCGTCATTTGGCTCGTTCTTGACTTCCCTTAATAACCATATCATCATCCTCGAGGATTGTGAGAATGTCATTACCGACAGAAAAGCAGCCAAGGGCAATTATGGCGCAGCGGTGTCGTTGCTTTTGAACATGACTGACGGCATCCTCGCCGACGACCTTAACATAAAATTCATCTGTACATTTAACGAGGATATGAAGAATATCGACCCGGCGTTGCTTCGTAAGGGCAGATGCGTATCGAAATATGAATTCACTCCGCTCTGCAAAGAAAAGGCTGTGGCTTTGTTAAAGGAAATGGGTATTGAGCCCATAGATGAGAAAGCCCTGACACTGTCAGATATATTCCACTACACGGATGATGACTATCAATCACACAGAAAAAACATCATTTAATGGCTAAGATACAACCAATAGTAGTAGAAGGCATCGTTCTCGAAGCCCTTCCAAACGCAATGTTCAGAGTAGAACTCGAGAACGGGGTTATTATACTCTGTATGGCGAGCGGAAAAATGAGAAAAAATTATATTAAAATTATCGTTGGCGATAAGGTACGGGTTGAAATGACACCCTACGACCTAACTCGCGGACGGATAGTGACACGATTATAAACAACTAAAATATTTTTAATTATGTTAAACGCTTTGTTAAGATTGCTTGACGATTCCAATCTTGGATATCTTCAGAATCGCATCGAAGGTCTCTCAAAGGCTCTTGGTAGCAGCCTGACTTCTTTTGAAGAAACCGAGGACGGGTATGAACTTCGCTATAAGGTGGCCGATGAGGCCACGGGCGCCAATGCTACCGTTGATTATGACGAGGAAACTCGTCAGATTACTATCGAGTATGCATTTACTCAGGGTAACCTTAAGTCATACGCAACAATTAAGGAAGTTCTTCCAAAGAATGCTGATGACACAACAATCGAGGCCGCTGTACGCGATGGTGAACTTATCGTTACGGTAGACCGCCTCCCGGAAGAGAAACCCGAGGAAGAGCCTCTTGGCGACGACACGACTGTCGTTGTTCGCAGGAAGCGCAAGTAATTCTAAAAAAGAAGGGAGGGCCTTAAAGCCCTCCTTTTTTATATATCATATTTTTCTTCGAGGATATCTTCAACCTTTTCCCAATCAATGAATGGCCTTCCGCTTACGGCTGTATCCAACTTCGTTGGGCTCCCCATCGCGGCGTCGTCGATATATAAATTGCAATATGCTTTCGGCGAATCCGTCCATGACGCCTGTGTTGGGTTGGAATTAACGCCAAAAAGTGGAATGTCATGGTCTTTGAACCATTTTATGGCGTCTTGCAAGGTTCCGTTTTTGGAACTTCGCATGGTGAACAGAATTAATTTATGCCCGGCATCTACTATTTTCTTCAGTACAGGAACAGCACCGATGTCTTTCCCAATCTTTGGATATTCGTGCGTCACAACCGTTCCGTCAAAATCAATTCCTATATACATTATAATGAATCTATGTAATTTATTATCCCATTCACATGGGTCATTATAACAGGCTCACGCCCTTCACCAAGGATATATTGCACATCATCGATATTATCATAAAAGAAATTTTCTGTCAACACTGCAGTGCATGGAGTCTTTTGAAGTATGTAGAAATTGTCTTCCCAATCGCTGTCTCCGTCGGTAGTGTCTTTTCGTATCTTTTGTCCGACGAAATTTTTCTTTGCTTCATCATAAAGGCACTCTGCAAGCGCATCGCTTTTAGTCTCCCCCTTTGTGGTATATGCGGACCATCCTCTTGCGCTCATCCATTTATCGCACTTTCCCGCAGCGTTGGCGTGGATTGAAACGAGAATAACATTCGATGTCCCATGTTCGTCACATACGGTTTTTACTCGCTTTACACGCTCCTTTAACGATATATCGTTTATTTCAGGGACGAGAAGCCTTGCATCATAACCCGCCATACCGAGTTCATAGACGACGGCATAGGCGATTTCTCGGACCCATTTATATTCATAGAACTCGATTTCGGGCTTAACACCATTTGCTGACCACGGGCTTCTCTTTCCCGGAGTATCATCCCCGTGACCATTATCAATAAGAATAACCATTTCGGATTTCATGTTTTCTTGATTCTCTTCTGTTTCATTATTTATCGTTTCTCCGCTGTCGGATGATTCCGTTTGTGCGACGGGGTCCTGTGTTTCACCCCCATTACTCTCCGTTTTTCCAAATATATGTTCAAAAAGTTTTTTTATCAATTCAAACAAAACTTTTACCATTTTGGTTCGTCCTTATAAAAATCAGTTATTGTGCGGAGGGTGCGCTTGAATCCTTCCTGTATTGACGATGCTTTCGGAAAAAACACACTGATGAACTTTTGCACGGCCTCTTGCGCCAGCCTTTTGGATTCTTCGTCTGGCATATTTTCGGGATAATCGTACATCCATCCTCTTGGCGATTTGACCATAAAACACTTGTTCATTGGCTGTGTTGGAAAATATTGTCCGGGTAAGTCGCATTGCTTTAACTTGAATGTGAATACCACTCTGGCGCATGCTTCTGGTATATTTTCAAAATTTTGAAGGTTGACACCGTCTTTGGTTGGCAGCAATTTTATTTGCCCATCGTCGTTGCATTTGACAAACCACATGATATCCCCATTGGATATGGTTCTGATACCGTTTGCATCCCCCAAACCCACTTTATCAACATTCTCGGGAAGCATCAAATGGTCCCCTATAACAATATTCATTTTTCCATTCGTAAAATGCACAGGGAATGATTTACCGTCAGAAGAACGTGGACGCCCGTATTTAATATCTATTCCTGATGCGATTTTAACCCCGGTACTGATTCGATATATTGAATAAATCGCGGTCCCCTCATCTGTCATTTCTTCCGCTATAATATAATCTTCATTACCACCGACTCCGCCATATCTCATAATTCCGTCAGGAAGTAATAATTCGCCTTGGAAACAATTCAAAACATTGATAAACAAATCTTTTGTGCGAATGGCAACATATCCGGGACGGCACTGGAGGCTTAACACATCATGAAAAGGGCCAGAAATTTTTCCGATATCGGGGCAGAGCGCTAACATACTGTCGTCTGATAAATAAAAAAGATATACGCCATTTTTCGTTGAACATGGTTGGACGGAATCGATTATTCGCTTATTTTCAACAAAATCAAAAACAAAACCCCACTCCTTTGCGTCTTCTTGGCAAAAAACATATTTAGACAGTGAAGCACCTCCAATATTTTTAATAGTTGAAATATTGAGATAATTTTTGTCAAAAAGCATTTTTCTTTCCATCGGGTCATAGATGTTGTCCCACATTTCGCCCTTTGTGACTATAAACAGCGGTCTGTTGACACTTGTAAGGTCTTCTTTTATCTTCCATGGTTCCTCATCGGTCCCTAATGGATAATCCAAATTTTTCGCCCTAACAACCGATACACCGTCTTCTTCTTCAGCGACGAATTTTTCTCCATATAAAGGCTTATCTTGTGGTATTAATATCGTTGCCGTGCCATCGTCATCCGGCTTTAGCAAAAGGGTGTGCGAGTTGTCAGTCCATACAATTTCAATGGCGTTATCTCCCACGATTGCCTCGATGTCTGAGTTAATAAACGCCTTGCTTACTTTAACTAAATTATGTGGAGACCCGGGGTTACATGTGACTTTTGATGTAGTTATATCGCGATAATTTTCGTTACCAATATAAATAGAAGCGTAATCACCACCCATTTCTACAATTTTTAAATCACTCCCATCAACGGGAATAATTTTCACATTGGTTTCTTCATCCCAACATCTGTTTTTTTCCCGATAATACGCACGCAATGTTCCCGTTGTGTCTTTCAAAATAACTAAAGGAACATCATATAAGATTAGCGAACAAAAATCGTCTGGGTTATAATTTGCCCAAGAAACGGGGTCGTTTGTATCGTCTTCACTATAAACATGCCATGGTACGCCGTTGGTTAGATAATCATCATTTCTTTCCGGCATGAGAACAAGGTTACTTTCCGTGTCATCGGGATAAATGATGGGTATCATTAAATTAAGCCTTTCCTCTTCGTATTCTTCCCATGTCTTCCTTGCTATTTGGTCATGTTCGCCCCTCAATATTTTTTCGTAGTTTTCATTTTGCTGCCCATAGAATTCTATTACCTCCTCGGGCATACCGATATTGGACGGGTCAATCCTGCTATCCCTACTGTCCATCAGTTCACCGTTCCAATTGTTATATTCGAAACAAAGTTGATAACGCTTATAGGGATATTCCTTATGGTCCATAGGACAAATTTCGGAATTCTTTCGGTCGAAATTAATCCAAAGGGGGCCTTTTGAAGAATATTGCTCGTAATAACCTGGGCCGTTATTAAATGCACCGGCCGTACACCACCTGCACCCACGCCCGAGTTTCTCGGATGCCTCATACGAATGCGGGACGGCAACTACCCATTCAGGCGATTCATACATAATGTCAAAGTCGTTTTCTGGGCTGTCGGGGTCACCTTCTTTATCGAGAATTGGGTCAACATCGGGAATCATCTCAATGGCCTTGTCAAAATTTTCTATGTTTGTGAGGTCAAGGCCTTCGGCGGCTCTTTGGCGAAAAGTTTTGAACATTTTGCCGAGTTTTCCGTTTTTAAGATTTTTAATAATGGAATCTTTATAAGCACCCCACTGGGATAGTACCCATCTTGTATATGACTTTTTCTTGGTTGGGTCGAGTTTGAACACCGCATCAAGCACCTCCGCAGGTACGCCCTTGCCCTTAACAAATTGATATTCGAGCACGCGTTTTATCTCTTCGGGGGATTTTGCCTCATTCAACAAACTTATATAATACTCTTCGATTCCGAACATGATATAGTTATTTACATATAAATAGTTTAATGATTAACTAAAAAAATGTGTACATTGCTTATTAAAAAGAAAGCGCAGCCGTTAGGCTGCGTTTTTATGATAGGTCTCCCTTATGTTTTATCTTCCTTGTGTAAGCCTTAGGGTTTTTGGTCATGGTCTTTCTGAACGCCGTAGGTTTCCCATGGTCTTCGATATCCATATCACGATTGGCTTTCAATATGGCTTTTGCTACTGTCTTTGGTGGACGGTGGTTTTTCTTTGCCTCATTAATTTTCTTTGGCGGCATTTTCCACTTGAATAACGGACCTGTTTTTCCGAGGTATTCTCCCGTTGTCGTGTCAAACAACGCTTTGGTTGCTTCAGCATATTCCTTTTGGGATGTAGAGGCGCCGATACATCCGTAATCGGCAAAATTCGCCAATGACCCGTATACCCTTGGTACAAGTTCAGCACCCGTGGGACGATAGACTACCTTTTTATCTATTTGTCCATTCGCATCCATATTTGAGACGACAACAATATTTTTATAGCAAGCAAATTTTCCCCAATATTTCGATAAAATTTGTTTGTCTTCTGACACTATTACCGTTAGTTTGAATATGCGATGGTCGCGTATTGAATAAAGCCAATCAACTTCTTTCTGATTTTTTCCGAAAATTTCCACTTCGAAAACATAACCGTTGCTGGCACTAGTGTTTTCGAGCACGGAATTGGACGGAAATGAAGATGGGTAGGCCGATAATTGTATTGTTCCGTTGTTGTCAAAAAAGACATCAACAAACGGGAGTGGCCTTTTGAAATCAATCTTATCGAGAGCTTCTTTTATGGCGCCGTCATATCCTCCATTATTAACATCTTTAATAAGGGTTGCTTCCATTTTTTCCTGATACTCTTTGGTTTTCTTGTACCAATACGGGGCTTCTTCGTCAATAAAATCCCGTGTTTTATCAACGAGACCTTTGTAATCTATTGAGTTTAGAAATTCGGTAACGCCCTCCTCATCGATTCCCATCACGCCGGTCAGCAATAGTTTCAATTCCGCGCTTCTTATTCCTTTGTCTTCAAAATTACATGCGGCATTACATACCCCATCAGAATCAAAGGCCACTTGAATGCCACGATGTCTGTTGTTTTTGGGAATGAATTGAATCAGGCAGCATCCGTCCGTATAGTCTCGGAACATTTCATATCCGTTGCGCCTCCCTCCGATATCGGACGCCGTACACCATTTGCTGTCACCGAAGTATTTCCTTGAGGCAGCGTAGGACAATGTGCAGGAAACCATCACCTTATCGTCGTCCCTAAGTATAACAAATCCGTTGGAAATATAATTGGCCTCAGTATAATACTTCTTTTTTGAAGCGGCCTCGAGTATTCCAGGTAAGTATCTCCAATTTATCAATCTACCGGCCAAATAGGTAATGGCATATTGTTTTCCTTCTGGACTGAGGTTTTGCCAAAAATTGGAAACGGCCTTTGCGGTTTCAATCGCTGTTTCGCTATCGATATCTTGTGGGTAAGCATCAAGTATCGACTTATGGAATGGCGTCATTTTTTCTGTTCCTCGCATGAGCAGATAATAAACCTCTTTCGGCATCGTTGCCTTATAGAAACGCTCATAGGCATCTCTGGTAGATATTTCATTCAACATCTGCCGTTGCTCTTTCAGCATCTCCGCGACAACCCGTCGCAACATATTTTCATTTATTATTATCTGTTTCATGCTTCCAACATAGCATTGCAGCCAAAAACATTTATTGTTCCGATATCAATGCGGCCAAGGTATTTGCAGGTTTCAGCGTCGATGCCTGCAGGATACCACTTGTCGCCGTGCCATTCCATAAATAATATGATTTTATGCCCATCCTTGGTTGCCTGTTCCAAATATTCACAGGAGCCAAGGTCACGGACGGCCTCAAATCTTTTCACTAATATATTACCGTTGAATAAACTAATCAAGCAATAGTTAGACGGGTCGCTATTTCCCAAGAAATCGCCTTGTGCCGCTTCAATGACATTTGAAACAACGCGCTCTGCAAAGTGTCCGGGGACTTTTTTGATTATTTGTTTCCCATCGGGAGTGGTTATCCACATTTCATTATTGAAACCGTTAACTATTTCCCAATTATCATCATCATATGCATAACTAATCCATTCGCTTTCATTATCATCAAAACCTCTCAGTGCAACATTAAAAACCCTGTTACGGCTACCATTGCTATAGCCAATCTCGTTAATGGTAAATCTTGCACCCTCTCCGAGTTTTCCCCATGAGGTTTCATAATAATCGACATGGTCGCCACTTTTTTCTATGACGCGTTTTATCGCCTGTTCATATTGTGGGGATTTACTTACAAACTGCTCCTTGCGGCGTACTAATGTCCTGTAACTCCTTACGCTCCAATACCTATATTCGTCTTCAACATTTTTTGCGGTTTCTTCCTCAAGGCGTTTGATAACATCTAAGCCGCCAACGAGGTCAACTGCACTTTGGAAACCGATGTGTTCTAAAACCTTTCCTGTCTCTATTATCGTGTGGTCGTTATAATCGCACATCGAACCCAATTCACCATCGGAAAAGATGAGCATTTGATACGAATCGATTTCCCTGTAACGCTTGTTCATTGCCTGCACCAATATTCCATAGTCGTCGCCAAAAGAGCCCTCGTCGTCCAGTCCCGTATATTTGAGGAACATCTTCCACCCGTTGAAATTGCCGCCAAGGTCTGATGCCGTACACCAATGGGTATCTCCAAAATATTTCCGCGATGCGGCATAAGATGTGGTGCAGGTAATCAACCATTCCGGAAGGTCTCGAAGAATAACATATCCGGCCTCTACATATCCTGCTTCCGTGTGGTGTTGTAATTTAAGCGCGCGTTCTATGGTGTTGGCTATTTGCCAATATCCGAAATCATCTTTCTCCTGTGGTGTGGCAGGCATGAGGTCTAACACATATTTTTTGGCGTCCTCGTTTCCGGAAGTCCACAATGTAGCGAGGTTTTTTGCCACATCTTTGTCCCATCCATTTTCAATTACATAATCGAGGACAAGTTTATGAACCGGCGTCATGTTCGTCGCACCACTCATAATGAGGTCATATTGTTGCTTGGGAATTTTGTTGGAATAAAATCTTGTATAAGCGTCGTTAGCCGTTATTTCATTAATGAGTTTGTCTATTGACGAACGCACTATTTCTGAAATATTCATTTTTGAGATATTCGGCGTAACCATCTCACTGACACCCTCTTCCCATCGCGTCTGCCAATTGAATGTATTCAATTTATCCAATAGCGGACCTTTGGTGGTAACATCCCAAAATTTATAGGTCCTCATTGTTGACTTGTAACCGTTTTCAAAAAGATACGCTATTGCATCGGGGTCTTGAGAAAGCATGATTTTTTTACAATTGCCATGCGTTACCTCAAACCTTTCGATATCACCGACGAGGTTCCAATTACTGGCGTTGATAAGTCTTACTTCGCCGTTTTTCCTATAGATTAGCATTGCAATAATTATGGACTTTTTCGCGGCCTCTCGCCTTGCCTTCTTCTCGGCATAGACAGAATTGAGTTCCATTTCATTCATTTGTTCAGCCTGCGCAATCCTCTGTACAGAAAAGAAGTCGTTGGATTTTCGGCTAACCTCGAATGCGATGCTGTTAAATTCAACTCCGTGATGCTGTAAGGGCCTCCATCCGTTCATGTTACAATAATAATGGCACATTTCATGAACCAAGGTACTTATCGCGGCCTTTTTAGTCCACCTATAATTGCCGTTGAGTTCAATGCGTGGCTTGCATATCTCAACAAAATTCTCTTTTGTGACCCACTTTTTTTCCCCATTGGGCATTTTCTTATATATTTTTCCCACGGGAAAGGACTTCGATACATAAAGCGGCGCGCCCGTTATTTTAAACCATCCGAGCGTACGCCCTTCACTTCCCCTACCGGTGGTGAAGATGCCAAAATCACATGCCATGAGTTTGCCGTCGAAAAGCCTTTGGTTTAGGGCCTCATATTCTGTGGCCATCCACGCGGGCGTCAATTCGATGACATCTTTCTCATTCAATTCGTTCAATATATCGTATCCCATCTTCAATCCGTTTATCTAAAATTTATATCGCCTAAAATGCGTTTAATTGCTTTCCATCTCTGAGCCTTGAATTTTACCATTGAACCGACCTTAGGGAGACCGTTTGCCTTAAGGTAATCAAATATCATTTTCCTTAGCCTGTCGGCAATTTTAGGAATTTTCCATCCCTGAAGGTTGTTTATATTGGCGAGAATAAGCCTTTCATTAAAGTTCCACCACGACTCGTTTTTAATTTCGTTTACATAAAAATCAAATGGTTTCATTTTTGAAAGTATTTCGCTTGCAAAAGGTAGAAAGCCATAAGTTCTTATCAATTTCATTACGCATCGCGTGTAAGCCTCTTCGTTTTTCACATGGCCAAAGACGAGGTACCCCAACACATCAGCAATCAATTGTGCGTCGCTTTCTTTCAAGTTCATCTTGATGCGGCCATTGTTCTTTTTCGATAGGAGAATATCTTTTTTATTCATTTCCATATATTCCGAGAACAATGCGGCGTATTTCTTTTTCATATACGGCGAGGCGTTATCATAAATTGTCTGCATTGGCAAGACCGAAAGGCCTTTTTCCGTGTTGTAAATATGGAGTTTCTTGAGGAACCCGTATTGCTTACATTTGTTTATGATGTACATAATCTCGCCGATGATAGTTTCGCTTTCACTATCGTCACCCTCCAATATTGACTTGAGGACAAAGATATCGATTCGTTCAACTATTCCGCTCGAGAAGAGGTTCTCGCTGTTCCTTACCGTCTCGCCGTTTTTATTGGTGACGGTCTTTGATGGTATGAATTGGTCGTTTGAGAAAAGACGGTCTTCATGCTCGTAAGCCCTAGTGCGGTCTATGGTGTCAGCAAACTC
>Ga0310691_10003279_pt1 | contig 19721 bp, 18 predicted proteins | sample 176DNAGHGlowgp2_FD_203887 | JGI IMG/M metagenome (GOLD analysis project Ga0310691, IMG submission 203887) | Sheep rumen microbial communities from Palmerston North, Manawatu-Wanganui, New Zealand - 1766 DNA GHGlow gp2 (v2) (version 2) | ecosystem: Host-associated > Mammals > Digestive system >...
AGAGGGCTTTTTTAGGAGCGAACCTTGGTGACAGTTTTCTTTAATGTTTCATAGTTTTACTTAATTAGTTTTAGTTAATAATATTTTTCCTGCTGGTACGGGAGTATAGGCAGGTTTTCAAGAACCTTCGAAACGCAAAGATATATGATAGACTACTTACCTCAGTGGCAAGACTATGGCTACGACCCCTACAATGGGATGACGGAAGACGAGCGTTTGCAGGCAGGCTTCATCACAGCCGTCCTCTACCTCGTCTGCATAGCAATTACATTGGTAATATGTTCAAAAATATAAGATATGGCAAAGAAAGTAACGATAACAGGAACCGATAAACTCCACACCCTCAATGATGCGTGGGGAGGACAGACGGGAGCGCAGCAGGAGACCATCTACGGACAAGTCGTTCCTGCCAACACGGAATGGGGTATGAACCGAGGCGAGGTGGAACGCTTCATCAAGGAGCAGTACGGAGAAAAGTACGGCTATATCCGTATGTCCGCACAACCCGACGACCAGAACTTCTATCACATTGAATGCTTTGCAACACAAGCTGATGCTACACTCTACGACAGCGACCCTGTGACCTATGCTGACCTGAAGCTGCGTGACGTGACGCTGCCTGTTTCAGCCGTACAGCAGGACAGCTACGTGTGCCGTCTTTATATAGACAAGAGCAGTACTACTAAGTATATCGTGCGTGACGGCAGCGACTTCCTTGTGCCCGTCAGGATGTGTGCCATCCACGTCATTGCCGCCACCTCCGAGCAGGTGAATATGAACGGCAACGGTACGGTAATCATCGAGCGTAGCACCGACAACCAGCAGACGTGGACTCGTGTAGGCACGGCAAGCGTTGTCAGCAGCGACTACGATGAGCAAGGATTCCCCACAAGCATCAACGTGGGTCAGTGGCTTGTCGGTGGCAGGGATAACGCCTTCCGTCTGCGTGCCACCTACACATATATCAACAGTCAGAATGAGACGGTGACGATGAGTAGCGGTAATGCCATCGTCAACGTCACCTCCGTATCACTCGGCATAGAAATGATGACCGACTGGAGCCGTCCCGTCTATGCGTCTGACAATGCCTTCCCGCTCTCTTTTGCCATTTCCGGGGCTGTTGACAAGTACCTGCACGTGGTGATAGGTGGCAGCCTTGGTAACTACACCTACGTCGAGCGCATACCAGCAAATACTGAATATCCGTCTACCAACCCACGTTCGTGGACGGAGGCAGAGAAGAGTACCATCGGCATCCTTACGCATGGTGTTCACTCCGTAGAAGCGTGGGTGACATGTGACGACGGTAGCGGACATACAGGCTCAGACGGCTACCCCGACAGTATCTCTACCGACCATATCCTGCACAGGCTGATGGTCGTCAATCCTGACACGCCAGGAGCAGACCTTACGACACCACGGCTCATTATCCAGCAAGTGAAAGAAAAGGTTTCCAACTACGTTCGTTCAGTCATTGCCGACTATGCCGTATGGATTCCTTCGCAGGAAGACCCGTCGCAGGCAAGCACGGAAGCCCTGCCTATCTCGGTCCGCATCACCAACGGCGGCAGTGGCGATACCGGCTACACCAAGGTATATGCGCAGGAAGACCGCAGCGTGAGCAACGGCATTCGCTACCAGATAGACACAACGGTAGAGATTGAGCAGGAGGGTAGCACGCATGTTGATGAGTATATTGCCTACCTGAGAGTTTTCCGCTACGTCGGAACGAACATTGCCAATATCCTCTACGAGAGCATAGGACAGAGATTCCTTCCCGTCACCGTTGACAACAGAGAGGACTATGCGCCTATTACAGGAGCGTCGTTCTACCTCAATCCGAGGAATAGGAACAATTCAGAAGAGAACCCACTGACCATTATCAATGCCGTGACGGGACAGGTAGTACCGAGTACCATGACAGGCTTCGGTCTTATCAACGACCTGTGGGTGACGGCAGAGGACGGACAGAAGGTGATGCGCGTGCTGGCAGGTCAGAGGGTACGCATCCACCTCGACCCGTGGGAACGTTTCAAAGGTAGCGACATCAACGCTATCCGTTCACAGCTGACTTTGGAGATGGACTACAAGACCTCCAACATCACGAAGGAGGATGAACCTGTCATTGATATTACGCAGGAGACAGACGGTGAGACGTTAGGTTTGCGGATGATGCCGCTGGAAGGCTTTGTCAAGGCATCGGAGCGACAGGCTACGGCAGACCAGGACTTCGCATGGCAGGAAGACAGGCGCACGATGGCGACGCTGACCGTGCACCCTGCCGTCGTTACGCGCTCCGCTGACGAGCTGCCGTGGATGCGCATTCCCGAAGATAAGACTTCCGTGCCGACACCACTGGCAAAGGTCTATATATACGGCTATCCTGAGAGGGATATGGACTATGTGGTGAAGGCAGGTTCATGGGTGACTGGTGACGGACACGACATCGTTATCGGCTGCGACTATGCCGACATCGACATCTACGGTATCAAGATTTATGACACCGCTCTGTCGGCGCAACAAGTCTTTCAAAACTACGTGTCTTCGCTCCCTACGGCAGAGGCAAAGACACGCGAGAAGCACCGTAACGACATCACCACCAACGGGCGTGTTGACTACGAGAAGACTAAGGAGAAAGGCTACCGCACGCTGACATGGGTAGGACAGGACCAATATAAGCTGAACCAAGACAAGGACACCGGCTACGCTGGCTACTGGCGTATCAAGCACGACAACCCAGCCCTGAGCGGAACTATCGGCATGGCATCATATCTCGCCTACGTCAACGGGACGCTCGGAGGTAAGAAGTGCCTGATGATTACCCCGCAAGGCTCAACCGCCAATACATATTGGGAGAACAACGGACAAACCAAACTCGACAAGGTGACATACGTTGTCCGCATACCCTTCCGTAAGGTACATGCAGATTTTGGCTGGCAGGCATCTATGAGTACCGGGGAGAACTGCCCCAATCCGATGTACCTCAACGGAGAGCGCATAGAAGGAACGGACTACGCTTCGCTCACGGACGCACAGAAAACCCTTGTCTATATCGACGTTGTTGATGGTTGGTTCGACGGCAACGGTTGGAGCGACGTGGAAGAAGAAATGGGTATGTATCACGGGCAGTTCTACACCTGCTATATTGGCGGTGCTAAGTGCACTAAGCTCGTGAACAAAATCAACTACGCTTCCCCGATGCAGAGCCATAAGATGGGAGCTACGAAACTGTATAACGATGTCATGAAGGGTGTCCTCGGTGGCGGAATGCAACTGCATAAAGACCACCCAGAGGTGCGCTTCTCGGTCTTCGAGACCTCCTTCCTATACTTCACCGAAAATCCCGCTAACGACTACAAGCCGGAGTTCCACGGAATGTGTACGTTCGGCGATGGCAAGTTTGACAAGGCTGTCTTTGGATATAAGCAGAATAAGAACACGTTCGGCTTCGAGGGACTGAACAACAACCTGCCGCTGTGCGACTTCCGTGTTCCTGCCGATGAAGATGTCGTCTATGACCCGGACAAGGAGGCGTGGAGTTACAACGGTACACCTTCTTTTGAATACGGTCTGGGTAAGACGGAGGAGATAGACGGCAAGGAATATCCTATCGCTGCCAACGATACCATCTTCCGCCGTTACGTCAACTTCATCTACGGGCATAATGTCAGGATGAAGTATTACGATGGCACGCGGAGCGCATTCATCGCCTATTACGACAACCTTGTAGAGCAGAGCCGGCAAGACCCGACAAAGGCTTCAGAGGTTATGGAGATGCAGACGCATCAGTATTGGTGTACCAACGGCTTTGAGCTTCTGCGCTACAACTACGTCCTTGGCGAATGGGTGGATGCAGGAACCTACGACTCGCAGACGCTCACTTACACGGCAGGCGTGAGAAGTCTCCGTGATAACGCCGTGACAGAGGCTGCCTACACTGCATGGCGCACTTCGTCAGACTATGGTAATTTCGACAAGTTGAACGATGCCTTCCGCATAGCGATAGCGCAGGATTTCGCTGCAAACTTCGGCAAGGTAGCCAGCGTGCCCAACCATCAGACGCACTACAACCTCGTCAACTTCCTTCTCGGCGGAACAGATAACTGCTCGAAGAATATCTATTTCCAGTACGACCCCGACACGGGGTTGATATTCCTCGACCAAGACGACCTCGACTCCATCCTCCCCAACGACAACAATGGACGGCAGACCAAGCGGTATTTCGTTGACCGCATACACGATGTGGAAGACTACGAGAACGGTTATAAGCCGCAGATTGACTATGAGGGACGCGCCAGCGCACTCTTTAATACGATGGAGGTGGCTTTCGAGACAGCGAGTGACGGCTTGCGTCAGAATATGCGACAGATACTTACCACTATGTCAGGTCTTGTCAGTGCCACCGACGGTTACGACCAGAGCGTGCTGGGCTGCTTTCAGAAGTATTTCTTCTCCACACAAGAGTATTTCCCGCAGGCCGCCTATGCCGAGCAAGCGCGTATCAGATATGAGTTCCCTAAGTCTTTCGGATATATCTCCTACGGCACGCAGGCACGCGGCATAGACCCCATCACACAGCAGGTAGGATCACAGCTGCAACGCGAGACGCAGTGGATGAAACGAAGGCTTGCGTATGTGGGTTCGTATGCCTGCTGGGGAGGTTTCTCCGGTGGAGCACGGACGGGTGTCATCGGACTGTCGGACGCTGAGCAGACACTTGCCTTACAGCCAGGACAGGGTATGACGGGCAACGACTACACGTTCACCGTAGTTCCACATCAGTGGCTCTACCCGACTGGCACCGACAGCAGCCGTGCTGCCGTTGACCCACATGTCCGTGTTGCGCCGGGTGAGTCCTTCACATTCTCTGTCGGTGGTGCGAGTGGTGACGGAGCAGTAGGTCTTAACGCACTTAACTATTACAGAAAGATAGGCAACCTCGGCAACATGACGGTGACGAACGTGATGAATGTATCAGCCAAACGGCTGACGGAATTTATCGCCGAGCCGTCCAATCCTGCCAGCAGCATGTTCAGACCGTCGTCGCTGACCCTGAACACACCTAACTTGCGAAAACTGTCATTGAAGGGGTGCCGGACGATGACGGGAACGAGAGACTTCACATCACTCACAAGAATTACGGATATAGATGTCAGGGGCACACAGCTGTCTGCCGTCCAGGTGCCTGCCACGGAGCTGCTGACAACGTTACAGCTTCCCGCCACACTGACAACGCTCTCGCTGCTGAATCAGCCCAACCTCTCTACGCTGACAATAGAAGGGACGGATGCGCTCACAAGGCTGGAGCTTGGGACGATGAACGTGAACAGCCAACCGATAGTGCGCAGCATCTACCAGAGCGAGGGCAAGGTGTTGCAGCACTTACGCCTTGATGATGCGGTATGGACTGAAGGTGTGCCTGCCGCTATGGTGGCATGGATGCTATCTCTGCAATCATGGCAGATGACAGGTTCTTTCTCCGTGCCATATATTCCAAACTTTGCTGACTATCGCTACCTGTCTTGGAACGAGGTGATAGAACTTATCCATCGCTTCGGGGATATAAGGTCGCAGACGAACAGCCTGTATGTCAACTACGACTTGCAGTTTGCCACGAAGATGGCGACGAAGGGCGACAGATATGTTCCTCACCTCGGAACGCATCAGTGGCATGTAGCCATGGAGAACAATATCGGCAACAACGTTGCTATCGTTGACGGACACGAAGCCGTATCGTTTGCCTTTGTCGGAGAGGTGGAGATGGATACGCAGACATCGGGTTCTGACGGCACGGGCTTCCCCAAGCGGACGATGTACGCTGAGCCTACCACGTCGGCAGGAGCCTACGCCACACTGACGGATGCCATACAAGGAATCGTCAACATCACCACCTTGCAGCAGCAGGCGCTTGACAAGAGGTATATTCTCCGCGTAGATGTAACATTGCATAACGGGGAAACCCTGTCGGAGGAGTTGTATGTAGGCTTCTACAACCGCATTCCGCGTATCGGCGACTTCGCCTATGGTGACGGCAGCTTCGACGACCAGGTGCGCCTCGATGTTCCGCTTGTCGGAGCAGTCGTAAAGAGGGATGCTACCCTTGTCGATGGCACGGTGACGGAATACCGCCTGACGGTCTATGCCAAGGAGAATGCTTCCTACCGCCACAGTCTCATGCAGCCGAGTGACCCTGATGTGGAAACGGCTCCGTGGGGACCGTATAACTTTGGTACCAACCCCATCAACGAACTGAAAGCAGCCATACAGCAGGAGTACAACGGCTTCACGCTGACCGACACGCCATTGACCAACATCACGACAAATACCTACCCTGCCGACGGCTACATCACCGCCAATACGCAGGATGGCTACGGCGAGGGCGGTTCAGGTGCAAATGTCAACTATGCCGAGAGTGAATACCTGAACCTTATCGAATGGGCAACGGCAGGCGTTCGCCTGTGGGTATATCCGATACTGAGGGTTATCAAGCTGTCGGGAGATAACATGACGGAAGCAGACCAGAAACTTGTAGCATGGATAAATGCCAAGACGACACCTGCGGCATATACGGAGCGTTTCGAGCGAGTGATAGCATGGGCTATCGCCAACCACCTGCCTGCCGACAAGACGGAACTCGGCGACGTGATGTATGCCCTCGCTGACTATGAAGCGGCGCAGACCTCTGCTACTACGGCAAGTGCTACGGGCTATTTCCAAGCCTTCTTCGCAGCATCGTACCTATGTCACGTCTATGAGCCCGAACACGAAGGAACATTGCACGAGGCATATAGGAGAAACAGCTGGAGGCTTCCTGCTATCGGCATGATATACAGGATATTCAACTTCTTCCATAACAGCCGAAATCGAACGAACAATACCAACCCGTCATCGACGTATGCTACGGAGAATCCCGAAGGAACACGACTGACATGGGTGACGCAGAATGCGCCTAACAACCCTGGACGCGAGGCGTACCTGCCTATCTTCGCCAACATCCTGTACCGACTGGAACAGAAGAGCCGTGCCAGCATGTTTGACGTGCCAATAAGCACAACGACCCCGTTTTGGAGCTCATCTGAGGGCATTTCCGGCGGCGCATGGAGTTGCAGGTTCTCCGATGGCAACTTGGTCGGCAACAACTACGGCACCAAGAATTACGGGTGCATGGTTAGACCAGTAGCATTTATCACTTTTGCGGTGTAGCCGCAAAACCTCTCACCTTATTCGTCCGTGTTCCAACACGGACGCAGATGCAGAAGAATGATGAAAACGGAAAACTATTATATAGGCGGTCAGACCCTGACTATTGAGGAAAGGAACGGGGTGTTGATTGCAAAATGGAAAAAGAATGGAAAAAGAAACCAAGAAGGAAGCTCGCGCCGCTGTGCCGCCGCATATTGCAGAGGCAAGCGACGCGAAGAAGCGGGCGAAAAGGAAGACACTGGCACAGCTTCCTGTCTATCGCGCCCTCTCTAATCTGAAATACCTCACGGTGTCGATGATGATTGCCGCTCCGAGGAGCGTGACAAAATTCTTCGACCAGCTGTTGTGCTCAATCTCCGAGGCAAAGAAGGCAGTCGGAATGGCTGACATGCCTTCTGGAAGTATTTTACCGTAGGAGGGCATTATCAGAATATCAAGCTAAAAAGAAAACACAGACTTAAAACGATAACGATATGAAGCAGACAAGTACAGAGCGACCTCTTGCGCTCGAATATTCAAGGGGAATGAACGGTCAGTACGCCATCGTAAGGTTCAATATCGAGGAGGTGGAGGAAGGCTACGAGTATGACGAGGCGAGCATCATGACGAAGAACAACCCTCTCACCGACGAGGACTATGCACCGCTGGTGTCAGCCATCGTGCGCGAGGAATATACACAGGACGACGTGGAAGCCATCATGAACAACTATCTTGCCGACCCCGAAGGGCATAAGGAGGAGTTCGACAGGCTTCAGTCGTGGCGTGCTTTCGCCAAGGAAACGGCATATAACTTTATACACACTAATTATGAAAAAGATTATTGATTGGTTCAAAGAGAGCGACCGTTGGAAGCATCTCCTCGGCGGCATCCTCATCGGATTGTTCGCTAACGGTTGGTATTGCGCCCTGTACGCAGGAACGCTTGTGGCAGGCGCGTTGGAGTTAAAAGATTTCCTGTGGGAAGGGGAGCCGTCGTGGGTTGACGCTGTTGTCACCGTGGCAGGCTCTGCCATCGGCTACGGGTTGCATTGTCTAATTTTTATGTTACTATTATCATGAAGAAGGTCATTATTTTGGGAACGGCTCATCTTGCAACGAGCCCTGGCAAGTGTTCCCCTGACAAGAGACTAAGGGAGGCGGTGTATTCGCGCGAGATGGTGAGCGAACTGAAGCCGCAGTTGGAGAGTTACGGATTTACGGTTTATATTGACTACATGCCGCTGGAACCGTCTAAGACGATGAAGAGTAAGGACTGGAAGACCGAGCAGAGTCGTGAGCTGTCATCGCGCGTTGAGCGCGTCAACTCTATCTGCGACAAGCACGGAGCAGGGAACTGTATCTATATCTCCCTACATAATGACGGCTTCGGTGCTGATTCAAAGTGGCACGAGGCAGGCGGTTTTTCCGTTTGGACAACAAAGGGTGTCACCAAGAGCGACAAGCTGGCGGAATGTATCTATGATGCCGCAGAAGCGAACTTGAAATATTACAAGACACAGTTCTACGAAGGGAAGACAAGAGGCGCATACGGCGCAAAGCAACGCCCTATCAGAACCGATTTATCCGACGGCGACAGGGACTTTGAGAGCGGGCTCTATGTCCTTCGGAAAAGCAAGTGTCCTGCCGTACTCGTCGAGCAGATGTTCCAGGACAATAAGGCGGACGTGGAATACCTGTTGAGCGACATCGGAAAGCATGAGCTTCAAAGAACGATTATAGAAGGAATCTTAAAGTATTGTGAGTCATGAGGAACGGGTATAAATTATTCGGATTGTATATCCTCGCAATCCTCGGATTCTTGATTTATTTAATCAGTAAGTTATGAACGGAACAGAAAAAATAAAGAACTACATCATCGCCGCCCTTGCTACGGTGGCGGTGGTGTCGCTCATTGTCAATCAGTGGCAGTATATAGAGCGCGTGAAGATGCGTGCCGTGACGAGCGACACGGTGACGGTGACGAAGTACGTACACGTCAAGGACATGGCTCCGAAGGTGAGCGGAGAGAAAACTGTGGGAACGCTTAAAATCCCCGTGACGTACATATTAAGCGGAAAGCAGCAGGCTTATTCTACCAAGGAAGAAGACATTAAGCCGAAAACTCCCGTTGCGGCAGGCTTAACATCTAACGACACCATCAGTCTTCCCCTGACGCAGAAGACCTATACCGACGACAGCACCTATACGGCATGGGTGAGCGGCTACCTTCCCTCCCTCGACAGCATAGATGTGCGTCAGAAGGTCATCGAGACGACGATAACGCATACGCGCACCGAGAAGGTCTTCCGCCGTTGGAACATCGGCATTCAGGCAGGCTACGGCTACGGCTTCCTGTATAAGGGCTTTGAGCCGTATGTCGGCATCGGTGTTACTTGGAACCCATTTTAGTTGTATATTGTGTATATATATGATGTTTTATCATGCTTTCGCCCGAAGCGTCGGACATTTGTTAATTGGTTTTATAGATGTAATTGTTTCTTACGCCCCTTGCCCGTCCGAGATGGATAGGCAAGGGGTTTTATCTTACCAGACACCAAGCGATTGCAACTCGTTGACAAGGTTAATGTCCATCTCTACACCTTTAACAACATGTGCTGTAATCTCATAACCGTAAAAATCCAACAAATATAATTCTATCCGGCGAGCCAAATGATTAAATTCACTACGGATTGAAGGTCTATGCGATCTACCTGCAGAGCGGTCCCAGCTGCTGATGTATCGCGACTTGTAGTTTACATTTTTCGAGCGTTCCACGTCTTCTGCGCTTACCCCTTTACCTACACCCAATTCTGCAAAGCGCATGTACTCATTGTAACTGTAATGCAGTGAGATGTTGTCGATACGGTCTGCGCTGACGACTTTTCCTTGGAACGAACGGGCACCTTCTCCGGTTGAATACCATCCGCCATGCCGCTTTCTGTACTCGTTTACCTGCCGATAACCAGGATAAACCTCTGTGGGCCACACCTGTTGAGTCGCCAAGTTGATACTTAACTGGTCTAAGGTGTCCTGATGAAAACGGGAAATTTTCTTTTTTAAACTCATCCCTGGACGAGCCAATGAACCAATATACTTTTCCATATTATTGTTGTGTTGTTTTTGCAAAGATACTATAAATCTTTCATACTACGGTACAATTAAATTGTACCAGCCGATTTATAGGTCTTACGTAATTTTGGAATAGAAATAACACAAACACTAAAACAATGGCAAAAGGATATAACACCAAGGCGGTTATTGACATTGAAACCAATGCCACTAAAGCACAGAACGACATTGAGAAGTTGGATAAACTCCTTAAACAGCTCAATCAGACAAAAAAACTGATGGAGAAAGACGGTCAGACTAATACCGCAGCCTACAAAAAACTTAAACAAGATATTAAAAGCGCCACAGAAGCTCAAAAAGAAAACATCTCAGCGCAAGAGCGCATGAACCGCGCTTTAAAAAATATCGACGGCATGAAGCTGAAAAACCTGAAACGGGAATATCGTCTGCTGGCGCAAGAGCTCGGTAATTTTTCAGGCAAAGAGAAAGCCCAGTCTGAGCAGTGGCGCAGAAATCTCGACAAAATAAAAGGAAAGATTGCTGAACTCGAAGGAACGACCAAAAAGTTTGGTGCCACTCATGGTTCTATCTGGCGAACCGCTACCAGAAACATAGCAACATACGTCGGCGTCTTCGGAGCTTTCAACATGCTGAAAGGTTGGCTGACAGATATTATCAAGTTGAATGCCAAACTAAGCGACCAGATGGCCGACATTCGCAAGGTAAGCGGACTGTCTATGGAGTCTATTCGAGAACTAACCACCAACCTTTCTAAGATAGATACTCGCACAACACTGGAAGAACTGAACAGGATTGCGTATGCTGGCGCAAAACTCGGCTTCGGAAACTACGGTATTGAAGGTTTGGAACAGTTTACAAAAGCAGCCAACCAAGTCAACGTAGCCCTAAAAGAAGACCTTGGCGATGAAGCCCTGACAGCCCTATCTAAAATTACCGAGAATATGGGTCTCATCAAGAAGATGGGTGTCGAAGACGCTATGCTTGCCACTGGCTCCGCCATGTTCAAGCTGGCGTCATCTTCCACTGCCGCCGCCGGTCCGATTGTTGAAGTAACAAAACGCTTAGTTCCAGTAGCTAAGGCGTCAGGGCTTGCCACGTCTGAAATTCTTGCTCTTGCAAGTTCTGCCGACTCGCTTCAACTCATGCCGGAAGTTGTCGGCACCGCCCTATCAAAGTTTATAATGGCTCTGCAGACCAATCACAACCTGATTGAAAACTTCTTCCAGATAGATCCAGGCACCATCGCAAATCTCTTTCAAACGGGAAAAGCAATGGACGCACTGTTGCTTGTCTTCGACAAAATGAAAGGCAAGAATGTTACAGAGCTATCCGACGTTTGGAAACTTTTGGGTTCTAACGGCCAGCGATTGATGACGGTTTTGCTTTCTATGGCTAATGCTACGGACCGCGTTCGTGAACACTTGAAAATTTCCAACCAAGCCTTTAAAGAAGGAACGGCCGTCACAGAAGAATATAACATTCAGCAGGAAACGGCACAAGCCTTGTATGAGCGTTCCCAAAATATGTGGCGTAACGCATTTGTGAATCCAGAAGCATCTGAGTCTGTCAAAGAAATCGCCCGTGCATGGTATGATTTTACAAAGGAAATCACCAGCGGAGGTATGGCTTTATGGAGCCTAAAGCAAACCGTAGATTTGTTCATCACCTCTCTGAAGATATTCATATATCTTTTGCCAGGATTGGCTTTTGGAGGTATTGTAAGAGGTATCGGTTCTTTGGTTATAGCTCTTGGCGGCGCTAAAGTGGCAACAGACGGATTAACCCTTTCATGGAAAAAAATGACTGCGGCTACCAAAGCCAACTGGGTTGCATTGGTTGCCGCAGCAATCGCGCAGGTCGTCTATTGGATTTCGGCATGGAAGTCTTCCAACGAAGAAGCGGAAGAAGTTCAAAAACGTGTCAACGATGCCGTGGCAGAAGCACAAGAAAAAGCAGAGCAGGAAATAAATACATTGAGCGCTCTGAAAAGACAGATAGATAGCACTAATATATCGCAAAGCGAGCGTAATGCGCTGTTGTCCAAAGTAAAAAATGATTATGATATATACCTTGACTATCTTGGAATTGAAATCAACAGTGTTAAAGATCTTGCTCAGCATTACAATGCGCTTAACAAAGTGATTAAGCAGCGATTTGCCTATGAAGAGCGTGAAAACTATAAGAAAGAAGTAATGGGCAGCGAAGGCGGCTCCCGAATGAATAGAAGACAAGCTGGTGGAGAGCTGACGAAAGCTGCAAAAGATGCTGGAGTAGCAATTAGCTTAGACGCGATTGACAGTATGCTTAAACGGGGTATGACTCCTGCAAGCATATCTAACCAGATTCTCGGCCGTCGTCCGTCCGGCGTGCAGCAAACAATACCGACTGATAAGGTAAGAGACGCTATTGTCCATTACGGCTCTGCAAAATATAAAGAAATTACCGAAGAAAATAGTATTGATGCAGCCTTTGCACATGAAATTGGCGACTTTGACTATGACAAGTGGCTTCGCACTCAGGTAAAAGGCGACTTTAAACCCGCCCGCGATAAAGCTGCCGAGCGTGCAGCAGCAAAAGCCGCCCGCGCTGCAGCGGCTGCAGACCGCAAGCGTCAGGCGGCGGCAAAGAAGGCTGCCAAAATGGAGTTCGACCAAGCCAAAGAGGAGTCAACGGCTATCATTAAGAATATCGAGGCTTATTACAATCTTCAGGAAGAAGCCATCAATCAGATGGTGACAGACGGAAAGTATCGTGCTGTAGAAGGGAAGTCACTTATCAACGATTTGACGAAACAAAAAGACCGAGTACTGGCAGAAGCACGTATGGCTATTAGCGGCCATGAAAACAACTTCGACAACATGCGCAAGGATGAGATGGGCGTCGATAAGGATATGTTCAACTTTTCCGAAGAAAGTACGAAAACACTGGAGGCGATACGGAAGGTCGATCTGCAAGCTGCCTATAAGAAACTTGCTCGTTTCGACGGCTCTGAAGCAGCATACGGGTTTGACTCTGGAGCTTTCCTAAATGAGATTTATGCTAAGGCTACCGACTACAAGAAAAAAGTGGCCCAGATAGAAGCCGAACAAGTAGCAAGCATTACGAAAATACTGGAATCTTATGACCTACTCGAACAACTCAATGCAAAAACGGCTGACAATTTCATTAAACTCGGCCTTTTTGTTGCCGATTTTGAGAGCGCAGCTACTGATGCGCGTATGAAAGCACAAAAAGCTGGTAAGTATGCACAACAAGGAGCAAAGGCAATAAATGAAAATAGCGACATTACGCTTGAAGAACAAACGGTTTTGGGAACACAAGCTACACGGATGCAAAGTCCGTTCATGCAGATGCTCGAACAGTTCCGAGCTAATGGAGTTAAACCTTATCGTGTAAATTACGAAAACGACCAACAACTGGCACAGTGGTTGCTCGACTTCGCATCCAACTATCAAAAAGACGAATATGACATGCCTATACTCTCCGAGTGGGCAAAGCAGAACACACAAGTGCATGATTGGTTCCGCAGCGTCAACGCTATACCCGTCGATCCCAAGTCTGGACTTTTCGACGAAGAAGGATTAAAAACAACCATGGAACCTATTCGTAAGGATTTAAAGATTTTCTTCCTTACGCTGATGGAATATGAAAAAAACTATTACGAAACACGCAAAAAGATATACGAAGAAGACAAACGTAATCAGGAAGAACGATTTAAGGTGTCTGGCGAACAGGCTGCATACGACAGTCAACAACAATCGCTTGAATTTAAGTCAAAGTTTCAGCAAGCCTCTGGGGCTGGTCTTGATTTCTGGCAACAAAACGGCCTTGCCGACAGCATTGCCAACGATCCTGAAATTCAGCGCATACAGCTACGCATCGAGTGGCGGCGGAAAGAATATGAAGACGCGGTGGCTGTCGGCGCCGCTCAGGAGTTGATCAACGAACGTCAGACACAACTACTGGAAGAGTTCTCAAATCTTGCACAAAAAGTGTCTTCAGAGGTGGCTGCCCGTGTGCAGAAAATACAAAGCCTATCCGAACCGCTTAACTCATGGGGCGAAGAGGTAGGAGAGATGCTTGGCGAACAATGGCAGGGCATCAGTCGTGACGGAAAGCTCACTTTCGGTCAAATGGCTCGCAATATGGGTATCGAGTATGCTAAACTGACACTGAAGATGGCATCAGAAAACCTGATTAAGAAACTACAGCAAGGTCTGTTCTATAAACAAGCAGAGATACAGGCTATGCAGCATGAAGCCCAAATGACCAACATAGCTATTCAGGGCGCTACCCTTCGTCAGCAGGCGCAAGCGGCTATTGGACAGACGGCACTTGTAACCAAGTCGGCACAAGACGCTACGGAAGTCGTTGCTGAAGGCGAAAAGGCAACCATCACGACCATGTTTGGCATCAGCGAAGGTGCTTCTAAAACTCTCGCCACCCTCGGTTATTGGGGAATCCCGCTTATCGGCGTTATCACCTCTATCCTCATGGGCTTGCTCAATAGCGCCAAGGCTACAGCCAGCCAAAGCAGTTCTTCAAATGTGCAAAAACCAAAACTGGTCAGCGGCATGCTTACCTTCGATGAAGGCAACATAGGTAGCTATGTTGGTACCGATGGCCACACCTACCGTGCTTCTTCCGTTGACAGTCTGCCTGCAGGTGTATCACTTGTCAGCCACCCTATCGCCACCACAGTCAACGGCAGCCCTGCACTGGTAGGCGAGCGCGGTCCGGAGATTGTCATTGGAAGAAAGACAACCCGTCATATCATGATGAACGAGCCGCAGTTGCTCAGCGCCCTTGCCCATGTTGACAGGCTCCATAGCGGGAGACGCTTGCGAACCTTCGACGAGGGTACCGACAACCTGTCATCGCTTCTTTCCGCAAACAACTCTATGGAGAGTGAAAATGAACGCCGAGAGCGCGAACAGCAAATGCTATACACTTTGGATAATTTGTCCAAGACTATCCTTGTCCTGCAACAACAGCTACAAGGCGGCATTCGTGCAGAAATCAATATGTACGGAAGAACTGGCTTGCGAGAGTCACTAAAGAAAGCGGATAATTTTATGTCCAGGCACGGCGGATAACATCCAATAGGGAGATAAAAAAAAGAATCTCCCGGCTTTAAAAATCCTCTCACAGACTTTTTAATTACACGACATCCCTGTCAACCACCGAGAGATTCCATTATATCTCCTTTGGCTGACAGGGATTACTGTTTCTGTATGTCTGTGAGAATGATGCAAAAGTATGACAATTTAAATAAACAAACAAATGAAACGTTTTGATTTAGTAAGTTTTAACGAAGAACTGCTTCAAAAGCTGAAATTCGCAGGTATTAAATTGGAAGATTATAAATACTGCAATTTGTACCGAGAATACTGTAAAATGCTGGAAGAAGGTGTTAAGCGGACAGCTATTGCCGCCATCCTCGGTGAGCGATACGGCTTATCCTGCCGGCAAGTGTATAACATCATCAAACACCTTGAAAGTCCTGTCTGACCGAAGGTTGAAATGTGTTTTTCAAAACTGAAACAAACCTTTCACTGCCTTTATCCTGCATGTTGCGATTTTGTCACAGCAACACCATAACTTTGCCTCCAGAGAAAGAAATGCTGGCCGGCTTTCTTCCAAAGTAACCTAATTATTAACCCAACACAAACACTTTCAGATTATGGCATTAGAAATGCAAGATTTGATGGCCCTGAAATCAATGGGCAACGGTGGCGGAATGACACCGTATGAGCAGTACATGGTTGGCTACAAGCAGTCGAAACGCCCCAGTGGTGTTGCGATTGCCGGTCTGACCGTGGCATCAGTAGCAGCCGTGGCAGGCGCAACGGCATGGATATTCGGTGGCACTTACGCCAACGCAAAATCCAAGGAAGCTAAGGAGGCAGCACAATCTGCCAAAGAGTTGTCTATGGCTTACTATACTGGTGTTGACAAAAGGCTTGACAACATCGGAGCTCTCTTGGAGAGCGAGGTCAACCGACGCATTCAGGGCGATGTGACCATCAGCCAGTCTGTTGCTGATACCATCAGCGGACAGCAAAGCTCGTCACAGAACACAAGCGTGGAGAATTCTGCTATGGCTACAGCCTACAACCAGATTATCTCCGACCGTCTGACAGGCCGATCCAGTCTCGACGCACAGCCTGTATGCCTCTATTCAGCACCACAGCCGTGCGCATGTCCTGCCAGCGGGTGCGGTTGCCAAGGATAATCGGCTTCCACGCTCGGCAAATTCCCTGCTGAGTAAAAACGAGGGGCTGCGCATGTTTCGTATGCTGCGATATCATCGTGGCCCCTCCTATCTAACATTCACGGCAAACAAAAATGAAATGGTTTCAAACCTCAAAAAAGAAACTCGAAATGATTCAAGCCATCCGACCTACCAGTAAGGCGACGCTTAAAATCCAATGTCTGCTGCTCTGCAACGGCAAAGTTGACGAAGCTACTAAACTTTACGACTACTTCGCGAAAGATATACCTGAGCTTCCAGACTACGACGCTCCAGTTCCTACCTGGTTCGACAACACCAAGGATTTTGCCAACGGCATCGTTTCGTGGCTTGGAAATAATAAAGACGCCCTGGCACAAGGATATGAAATCCTGCGTGGCATAACAGGCAACCGCCTGCCACCGCTTTCGCTCGTTCCAGAAAGTCCTGCGCCGACAAGTTCCTTACCTCCTATCAACGAATAATGTTCCGTATGCTGCGACTCGGTCGCAGTAAAATCCATCAAAATTCACGGTAATATGAATGAACCAAACACCAAACAGCAGCCCCTTAGCGGCTTGCCTATCACATTCCAACTTTATGCTCACAACGAACAGGAAATTGAAGATGCCCGCACGGCTATTGTCGCCTTCATCGAACAACACCGTCGGTGCGGTCGCGCCGTAACGGCGTCGAAAGTAGCACAAGCTATCGCTCGTTGGGACCAAAACCCCATCGTAAAATCACAAATCATCAAATATTTCACATAATTGTTCCGTATGCTGCGACTGAGTCGCAGCCATTAAAAAATAAAGAATATGGCAAAAGAAAACGAAACGCAACAGCAAGAGCAACGGGTTGTTATTCCATCTCAGCAGCCACGCCCTTGTCCGCAAGACTGTTCTAAATGTTCAATGCCCCAGCAGGTCTATTGTACGTCGAAAATGCTTTTCGACCTTTCCCGTTCCTATCAGGAACAGCGACAGCAAACAGCCGAGCTTGCCAAAGCTGTCGCAACTATTCAAGAGCAGCTAAGGACGGCTTCGTCTGGTGCCCAACTATCCATTCCTTTCTCCAGCCAAGAGGAATAGCGAGGTTGATAGTTTCCTGCAATAAAAATACAGCACAGGAGGAGGACGGTGCAAAGAATAGGTCCTCGTATAAATAAACACAAAACATTTTAAATTATGGCTTGTAATCAGAATGGAAAGACTTACTACAACAGTCTTACCCCGTACCCAGGAGGTACTGCCGCCTCCACCATCTATCTGATGGACTGCACACACTACACTTGCGGCAACCGACAAATGTGCGTAACCACCGACGGGTTCCCGTTGGCGAGCAACTTCGACATCCAAGTACTCGGTACGCCCCGCCCCGTCGGCGATAGCGGACAATATTGCTGCGACATTCGCTGCATTTGCGACCTTACCTACCAACAGGTGTATCGCTGCGGCAACGGCTGTCCTAACAGCTGCCTGCAGACAGAAAAGGTCATCGTGACGAAGTGCATCCCCTGTCCGTCAGCTGACGTACCCGTCGTGACCGCACTCGGTGTAAGTGCATCGCCCGTAGGTGCTTCCTGCGGCTGCCCGTCAACCAACATCGCCAACGTGGAGTTCGCCTTCACCATTGCCACAGGAGCGTAAACTATGGACTGGAGGGATATTGCAGCTATTGTATTTGCTGCGACAACGGTCAACCACCTCGGGTTGATAGCGGCCATTGAGCGCATCGTTCGACATGCACTGCCTGTCGTCAACTGCTCAAAATGCCTGACCTTCTGGAGTGTTCTCGCCTATGGTGTTGTATGTTGTTGCGCCACATCAACGCCCATTTTGGCAGCAATTCCATGCCTGGTTGCAATATCCCTTCTATGCTCTTACCTTGCCATCTGGCTTGAACTACTTATGTACGCAATCGACACTTTATACAATAGAATATATGGCAAAATCGAAGACATCAGCCAAGAAAACCACGATGAAGACAGGTGAACAACCCGACGAATATGTTGCTGCCAAAGAAACACAAAAACAAAATAAAAACAAAAAACAAACCACCATACGTCGCATCGCCGTGCAATATACCCCACGAATCCCAACTGCCCGTTGCCCGTGGTGCTAACTTCAAAGTAAAACAATTAAAAACAAAAAGAAAATGACTACACAAAACATCAAAGACCGCTACCTCAGTCTCTACGACTACATGGCTTCATCGCATGATCCGAAAAATATGGAAACATTCGGACACGTAATGACTGAAATGATGGACGTGATGCTTCAAAAGTTGCCTGCAGAGGCAGAAGATATGGTTGACAAACTTGAAGCCATAAAGTGGCATCAGTACCTAACACCAAAAGAAGCAGAGAAAATCGTTGCAGGCATGAACCCGAAAGCACCGTGGAGCCGCGACACATGGAAAAGCGCTATGGAGTCATTCGGACTTCCACTGGAGGAACAGCCTTTTTACAATCGCTGCGCACTCTGGGTTGAAATGAATAAGATATACTCCGACTTTGGCGATGAGATAGCAGCCCTGCGTGAAATTCCTCTTTCACCTACCAACGAGGAGATTATCAGTGCCTGCTATAAGATGGCACTAAAAACGCTGAAAGACAAAGACGGAGTTTATAACATAAGGCGCTATTTCTCCCTATAGCCACCTGTCCTGTATGCTGCGACTGAGTCGCAGCCAAGCGCACTACTGTTATGCCCTTCAGTCAAGCCATAGATGCCCTACTACGCCAAAAGTTGCTGGAAGACATCTGCAACCGCATGAACGATGAAGAGAAAAACCTATTCGTTCAGATGTCTTTGCAGCAACGTGGCACTGATGAAATCCTGCAAGCCCTGCAAGTTCAACGTCAGCAAATCGAACGCATGGCTCAGAAGCTCGAATCGCAGTCATGGCTTACAGATTTCGGTTCCGATATTGCCGCCAACTTTACCACCGATGGAATCCTGTGGCTCGCCCGCCGTCTATTCCGATGACTCGCCCGTCCCGGAATCCCGTCTGTCATGTATGCTGCGACCGAGTCGCAATCCTCAAAATCATTCAGCCGTGAATGACAGGCGGGGCGCTTACTGCAAAGCCAAGCGTTCCGCCATTTTTTCTCATCCCTACCCCTTCTTGACAGTTTTTTTCTTTCGTTTTTGTGGGCTTACTTTCGCTTTCACAGACTGCAATCCCGTTGTTGCCTTTTTCTCCGCAGACTGCA
>Ga0310691_10003280_pt1 | contig 19714 bp, 13 predicted proteins | sample 176DNAGHGlowgp2_FD_203887 | JGI IMG/M metagenome (GOLD analysis project Ga0310691, IMG submission 203887) | Sheep rumen microbial communities from Palmerston North, Manawatu-Wanganui, New Zealand - 1766 DNA GHGlow gp2 (v2) (version 2) | ecosystem: Host-associated > Mammals > Digestive system >...
GAGTCAAGAGCCTCGCCCCGGCGGACGACGTCCCGCAGTCCGTCTATGACGGCCAGGGCAAGGACATCATGGACAATGCCGGCCTGACGGACCTCAAGGCCATGCGTGCCGCATCCGCACAGGAGATCTTCGAGGCTTCCGGCAAGTATATGCAGGCCGGCAAGGGCTTCGTGATGCTCTCGCCGCACAACGACGGAAAGGTCCTTACCGAAGATTTCGACCACGCCCTCTATGACCGGAGCATGGCGCAGGTACCCGTGATGATCGGCTATAACAAAGACGACATGGGGATCCTGGCCGGCGAGAGCGTGGACCGCTTCTGCGCCGTGCGCGACTCGCTCGGCTGCCCTGTCTGGGAATACGAGTTCCTGCGCGAACTCCCGACCGACGAAGCCCATCCGGCTTCCGCGGCCGGCGCCTTCCACTCCGCCGAACTCTGGTACATGTTCGGTACGCTGCAGAAAAGCTGGCGCCCGTTCACCCCGGCCGACCATGCCCTGTCGGAGAAGATGGTGGACGCCTGGACGGCCTTCTGCCGCACCGGCAACCCCGGCTGGCCCGCCTACAAGCACGACCAGCCCTACAAGCAGAACCTTGACATCGAGTAAGATATGAAACGCATCCTGCTGCTCGCAGCCCTGTGCTGCACCCTGCCGCTGTCCGCACAGTGGCAGCGCCAGGCCACCCCGGCCGACACCCTCCGTTCCACCGTCGTCCTGCCGGACGGAGACGTCATCTTCCAGTTCTACGCGCCCAAGGCCAGGACCGTCTCCGTGGCGGGCGACCTGCCCTGGGGAAACCCCGTCGTGTTCCGCGAAGCCCCGAACGGCGTCTGGAAAGGCCGCTGCAAGGGCCTGGGCGACGGTGTGTTCCGCTACCATTTCGTCGTGGACGGCGTGTCCGTCCAGGATCCCAAGAGCCCGCAGGCAGGCGAGACATCCGCCCTGCTCACGGTCGGCGACGGCTATGTCCGGGACGTCCCGCACGGCGCCGTGGCGCAGCGCTGGTACTATTCCAGGACCCTGAAGTGCATGCGGCGCATGCATGTCTGGACCCCCGCCGGATACGAAAACTCCAAGCAGAAACTCCCCGTCCTGTACCTCATCCACGGCGGCGGTGACAACGACGCGTCCTGGCCCACGGTGGGTGCCGCGGGATGGATCCTCGACAACCTGCTCGCCGAGGGCAAGATGGTCCCGATGATCGTCGTGATGCCCAACGGGACCGTCACCGACGTACCCAACGAGGTGCCGCCTTTCGCCGAGGACATGTTCACCGACATCATCCCCTTCGTGGAGAGCAATTACCGCGTGATCGCCAAGAGCGAGAGCCGGGCCGTGGCCGGCCTTTCGATGGGCGGCATGGAGACGATGGAAGTCATCTTCAGCAAACCGGACATGTTCCGCTATGCCTGGGTTCTTTCCTCCAGCTTCCAGCCCGGCCAGGACCCCGCCGCAGAAGCCGCCCGCCTGCACGTGGCGGACAATCTTGCCCTGATCAACAAGGCGTACAAGGCCTTCGTTTTCACGCAGGGCGGCCCCAGCGACATCGCCTACCAGAACTGCATCAACACCCGCAACGCGCTTCAGCAGATCGGTCTCAAGTTCGATTACATGGAGAACGCCCAGGCCGGCCACAGCTGGACCACCTGGCGCGCCGACCTGGAGTGCCTCGCCCCGAAGCTTTTCCGCTAGGAAAGACCATCTGATTGAGTATATTTGTAAATGTAATCCTTGCAGAGATGAAAAGAACCTTGACCTTCGTTGCGGCGCTCCTGCTCGGCGTGTCCGCATTCGCCCAGCAGGCGCTCTTCGGCGGCGCCGGCGTGGAATCTCCCGTCATCAACGCGGACGGCACCGTAACCTTCCGCTACCAGGCTCCCAAGGCCGTCCGGGTGACCGTTTCCGGCGACTTCCTGCCCACGCAGAAACTGGAGTTCGAGATGAACGGCCAGAAAATGTCCTACGACGCACCCGGCGTGGGTGAGCTGAAAGAAGGTCCCGGCGGCGTGTGGGAATACACCACGCCCTTCGCCGTGGCACCCGAGATGTACACCTATACCTTCACCGTGGACGGCACCCAGGTCATTGACCCCAACAACGTCTTCGTCAACCGCGACATCGCATCGCTGACCAGCGTCCTGCTGGTCCCGCAGGAGGGCGCGCGCAGTGACCTGTACGCCATCCACCGCGTCCCACACGGGACCGTTTCAAAGGTCTGGTATCCCAGCGCCACGGAGGGCTTCGACCGCCGCATGACGGTCTATACACCGGCCGGCTACGAGGACAACCCCAAGACGAAATATCCCGTCCTGTACGTGCTGCACGGCATCGGCGGCGACGAGGACGCCTGGGTCACCCAGGGCCGCGCCACGCAGATCCTGGACAACCTGATCGCCCGCGGGCAGGCCAAGCCGATGATCGTGGTCTTCACCAACGGCAACATCTCCCAGGAAGCGGCCCCGCTGGAGAATTCCACCGGCTACACCCGTCCCACGATGGACCTGCCGCAGACGATGGAGGGCACTTTCGAGACCGCCTTCCCGGAGGTCGTGAAGTTCATCGACAGCCACTACCGGACCATCGCCAAGAAACAGTCCCGCGCCATCTGCGGCCTTTCGATGGGCGGTTTCCACACGCTCTACATCACGCTGAACAATCCGGACCTGTTCAACTATTCCGGTATGTTCTCCGCCGCCATCGGCACGGGCTCCGAGCAGACGGCCGCCCACAAGGAGATCTATGAGAACATCGACGGCAAACTGGCCGCTTACTTCTCCAAGAAACCCGCGCTGCTCTGGATCGGCATCGGCAGCACCGATTTCTTGATCCAGTCCAACAACGACTTCCGCGCCAAGCTGGATGCCGCCGGCTACCCTTACGAGTATATGGAAACCGACGGCGGCCACATCTGGCGCAACTGGCGCATCTACCTGAGCGAATTCGTTCCCAAATTGTTCAAATAAAATGAAAAGATTGCTTGTGTTCGCCGCTGCTGCGGCAGCCCTCACGCTCTCTGCCCAGGCGCAGGAGCTCAACAACTTCAACTTCCGCGGTCAGGCCCCGGTCATCTCCCCGGAGATCCAAGGTGACAGCGTGACCTTCCGCCTCAAGGCCGACTACGCCACCGTCGTGAAACTGTCCGGATCCTGGATGCCCAACCCGTACGGCGACACCATCGACATGACCCGCGGCGAGAACAACGTCTGGGCCGTCAAGATCGCCCTTCCGGCGCCGGAGATCTACACCTACAACTTCGTCGTGGACGGCGTGGCCGTCAACGATCCCCAGAACGTGTACGTGCAGCGCGACGGCACCCGCTACCTGCCGATGCTGATCGTCCCGGGCGAGCGTACCGAGAACTACGGCGAGGCCAAGACGCACGGCACGGTGAGCCACCCGTGGTATGACAGCAAGCTGCTCGGCTTCAGCCGCCGCCTGACCGTCTATACCCCGTACGGCTACGAGGCCAATCCCAAGAAGAAGTATCCCGTCCTGTACCTGCTGCACGGCGCCGGCGGCGACGAGGAAGCCTGGATCTCGATGGGCCGCACCGCCCAGATCCTCGACAACCTCATTGAGAAAGGCCTTGCCGAGCCGATGATCGTGGTGATGCCGAACGGCAATCCCGGCCAGCAGGCCGCCCGCACCCTGGGCATCCCCGAGAAGCAGGTGAACTGGCGTGCCCCCGAGTACCAGAACATCTATGTCCGGAGCCTCTGCGAGGAGATCGTCCCCTTCATCGAGAAGAATTTCCGCGTCGTCGCGAAACCGGCCTCCCGCGCCATCGCGGGCCTGTCAATGGGCGGCGGCCACACCATTTCCGCCTCCGTCCTCTATCCGGAGATGTTCGACTACATCTGCCCGCTCTCCGCGGCCGGACAGGCTTCGCCCGAGCAGATCGCGGCGCTCAAGAAGGCTGGCGTGAAGCTGTACTTCCTGGCCTGCGGCGACGCCGACTTCCTCTTCGAGGGTTCGAAGACCCTCGACAAGACCCTCACCGAGCAGGGCCTGGACCACATCTTCTTCGTGTCCGACGGCGGCCACACCTGGTCCAACTGGCGGCTCTACCTCAATACCTTCGCCCCGAAGCTGTTCAAGTAAATCCCTGCCGTTTCAGATAAAAAAGGCCCCGGAAACCCGGGGCCTTTCTCTTTTAAGGTTTGCGGAGCAGGATGGTGTCGCCTTCCTCAAGCGGGGCGTCGCCGCGGAAGGCATTGTACTGCCGGAGTTTGCTCAACTGTACGGCGAAGAACTGGGAGATCTCCCAGAGCGTCTCGCCGTCGCGGCGCACCTCGTACGTGCCGTACTCGCCGTTCTTCTGCTTGCGCGCGATGTACACGACGTCGCCGGTCTCGAGCGGCAGCTCCTGCTTCAGGTCGTTGAACCGCAGGATCTCCCGCAGGAACAGGCCCTGGCTTTCGGCGATCGAGGCGTAGGTATCGCCCTCGATGGCATACACGTAGGGCACGCCGTTGCGCTCATAGACGGGCCGGGAAAGCGACAGGCTCATCCGCTCGCGGAAGAGCGTATCGGCGCTTTCGCGCAGCTTCAAGGCGGGCTCCGGCTGTACTTCGGCGGTATCCGCCTCCGCCGGACGGTCGTAACGGTCGAGGTCGTACTCCTCGATCAGGCGGATCAGCTTGTCGGCATACCGGGGATCGGTGGCATAGCCGGCCTGGCGCAGGCCCCTCGCCCAGGCTTTGTAATCGGCGGGGTCCAGTTCAAACAGGCCCCGGTAACGCTCGCGTTCGCGAAGATAATCCGAATGCGCCCGGTACGACGCCTCCGCGCTTTCATAGACGCGGAAACACTCCTGCACTTCGTCGTCATCCTTGTAGTACTTCTTCCCCGCCCAGGCGCCGTTGCATTTGATGCCGAAATGGTTATTGGCGTAGAGCGCCAGCGGAGACTCCCCGGCGGCGGACTCCACGAGCCCCTGCGCGAGCGTGATGCTCGCGGGCACGCCGGTCCGCTGCATCTCGGCCACGGCCAGGTCCGCGTACTTCGCGATGTAGTCGGAGTACGGATTCTGCCCCACGGCCGGCACCGCGACCAGCAGGGCCAGGAGGAGAGAGAGGCGCTTCATCAACTACAAATATATTAAAATTCGATTATATCGCCATCCTGTGCAAGGACCGTATCCGGGAAAATGTCCCGGCATTCCTGCGCGAGGGCCCCGAAATCGGTAATCCGGGAAGAATAGTGCCCGACCACCAGCTGCCCTGCACCGGCGTCGCGGGCGCACTGCGCCGCCTGCCCGGCGGTGGAGTGCCAGCGGGCGGCGGCCTTGTCGGCCATCTCGCCGGGGTAGGTCGCCTCGTGGTACAGCAGGTCCACACCCTTTACCCACGCCGCCTCCTGCGCGAAAGGCGCCGTATCGGAACAGTACGCGTAACTCTTCGCGTGGTAGGCCGGATTCTCCCGCCAGTGCCGTTCGGTCACGATCTCGTCGAAGCGGTATCCGTAGCACTCGATCTTGTGGTTCAGCGGGAAGGCGCTGACGGTCACCCATTTGGACTGATGAACGACCTGCGGTTCCTTGCAATCCACCGCCGTGAAGCGGATCTCGTAGGCCGAGCCGTCGGCGAAGAAGCTGCGGTAGAAATTGAGCACGGAGCCGAGCGCCTGCGGCCCGTAGATGTACAGGTCGGCCGTGCGGCCGTACATCGCCATCGTATTCAGCAGGCCGAACAGGCCGAACAGATGGTCGCCGTGGATGTGGGAGATGAAGATCGCCTCCACCTTCAGGAAAGACAGGTGGGCGCGCCGCATCTGCTGCTGCGTGCCCTCCCCGCAGTCCAGAAGGAACAAGCGCCCGTGCACGGCGAGTGCCTGGGCGCTTGGATTCCTATCAGAAATGGGCATGGCCGAAGCCGTGCCCATTATCGTGAGTGTGAAGTTCATCGGGATTACTCGCCTTTCTCGAGTCTCTCCTTCAGGGCAGCCAGGGCGTCGATGTCGCCGAGGGTAGCCTTCTCGATACCGGCGTTGACCTTCTTGACAGCCTTCTTGGTGCTCTCGGCCTCCGTGGCGGCGGCGCGCTCCTTGACCTCCTGGTAGGTACGCAGGTGGCTGAGGAGGATGCGGCGGGTGGAGCGGCGGAGTTCGACCACCTTGAACGGCAGGGTCTCGCCGACGACGGCCTGCTTGCCGTCTTCCTTGACGAGCTCGCGGGTGAACGCGAAGCCTTCGGCCTCACCGTCGAGGGTGATGTTGGCGCCCTTGTCCGTCGTGGAGGCAATGGTGCCTTCCACGGTGGAGCCGACCGGGTACTTGGCCTCGATCTCATCCCAAGGGTTCGGGGTGAGCTGCTTGCGGCCCAGGCTGAGCTTGTGGTTCTGCTCGTCGAAGTCGAGGATCTGGACGTCGATCACATCGCCGGGGGCGACCACCTCGGAGGGGTGCTTGATCTTGTTCCAGCTGAGGTCGCTGATGTGCACGAGGCCCTCGACACCGTCCTCCAGTTCGGCGAACACGCCGAAGTTGGTGATGTTGCGGACCGTGGCCTGCTGCTTGCTGCCGACGGGATACTTCTCGCGGATGTTCTCCCAAGGGTTCGGGGTGAGCTGCTTCAGGCCGAGGGAGATCTTGCGGGCCTCGCGGTCGATGGACAGCACCTGGGCTTCCACCTCGTCGCCGACCTTCAGGAACTCCTGCGCGGAGTGCAGTCTCGGGGACCAGGACATCTCGGACACGTGCACGAGACCCTCGACACCGGGCTCGATTTCCACGAATGCGCCGTAGTCGGCGATCAGGATCACCTTGCCCTTGACCTTGTCGCCTTCCTTGAGGTTGGCGTCCAGGTTCTCCCAAGGGTGCGGGGTGAGCTGCTTGAGACCGAGGGCGATGCGCTTCTGCTGCTCATTGAAGTCGAGCACGACCACCTTGAGCTTCTCGTCCAGGGAGACCACCTCTTCCGGATGGTTGACGCGGCCCCAGGACAGGTCGGTGATATGGATCAGACCGTCCACGCCGCCGAGGTCCACGAACACACCGTAGTTGGTGATGTTCTTGACCACGCCTTCGAGGACCTGGCCCTTCTCCAGTTTGCTGATGAGCTCGGCGCGCTTGGCTTCCTGCTCGGCCTCGAGGAGTGCCTTGTGGGAAACGACGACGTTGCGGAACTCCTGGTTGATCTTGACGATCTTGCAGTCGATGTTCTGGCCGACGAACTGGTCGTAGTCGCGGATCGGCTTGATGTCGATCTGGCTGCCGGGCAGGAACGCCTCGATGCCGAACACGTCCACGATCATGCCGCCCTTGGTGCGGGTCTTGACGAAGCCCTTGACGACCTCGTCGTTCTCGAACGCGTCGTTGACGCGGTCCCAGGACTTCAGCGTGCGGGCCTTGCGGTGGGAAAGCACCAGCTGACCCTTCTTGTCCTCGGCGGACTCGACATAGACTTCCACCTTGTCGCCGACCTTGATGTCGGGATCGTAGCGGAATTCGGATACGGGGATGACACCCTCGCTCTTGCCGCCGATGGTCACGACGACCTCGCGCTTGTTCACCGCGGTGACCTCGCCCTCGACGACCTCGTTCTCCACGACCTTGGACAGGGTGGCGCCGTAGGCCTCTTCGATGGCTTTCTTGTCTTCGCTGCCGTAGACGTCTCCGCCCTCAAAGGCATCCCAATCGAAATCCTCGGGCTTCACGGAAGCGTTCAGACGAACTTCATTCTTGTTTTCTTCCATTGTTGTAACTAAAAACAAACTAGTGGTTTAACATTATTTCCTGTACCCGCCGGACAGGGGTCCGGAATTCGGGCGGGCAAAGTTAGCAAATAATTCTGATTTTCACTACCTTTGCTCATCTGATTTGCAAAAAATGTATCCGAACGAGAAATATCCCTCCCAGACCCTCCGGGAAGCCGTCGAGGCCATCGGCTCGCTGCCCGGCGTGGGCTCCCGGAGCGCCCTGCGCCTGGCGCTGCACCTGCTCGGCCAGCCGGCGGAGAACATCCGCCATTTCGCCTCCGCCATCGGCCGCCTGGCGGACGACGTGCATTGGTGCCGCACCTGCCAGATGATCGCCGACGGCGACGAGTGCGCCATCTGCGCCGACCGTTCGCGCGACCACCGCACCATCTGCGTGGTGGAGAGCGTGCGCGACGTGATGAGCATCGAGGCCACGGGCCAGTACCGCGGCGTATATCACGTCCTGGGCGGCATCATCTCCCCCATCGACGGCATCGGTCCGTCGGACATCCATATCCGGGAACTGGTGGAGCGCATCGACCGGATGCACGCGGAGGATGCCGCCGTGACGGACCTCCCGGGCGGAGACAGCGAGTCCCGGGGCAGCATCGAAATCATCCTGGCGCTGAGCGGCGACGTGGAGGGGGAAACCACCTCTTTATACATTTACCGCCAGATCGAGGGCAAGGACGTGAAGGTCTCCACCCTCGCCCGCGGCCTGGGCTTCGGCGACGACCTCGAATACGCCGACGCCCTCACCCTCGGCCGCTCGATCGTGGCCCGGCAGCCGTTCAAGCCGTAAATCAGTACTTCAGGACACGGAACGTGAAAGCCTGGGTTCTCGCCTTCACTTATTTGAAGATTTCCGCCAGCATGGCCTCCAGCGCCGCGCCGCGAAGCCCGCGGGCCACGACGGTGCCGTCCGGAGAGATCAGCAGGTTGTCCGGGATGGCCGTGACGGAATAGACGCCCGCCGCGGCGGTCTGCCAGTACTTCAGGTCGGACAGATGGATCCAGGGCATCTCCCAGTCCCTGATGGCCGCCACCCAGTCCTCCTTGTTCCGGTCGAACGACAGGCCCACGACCTCAAATCCCTTGGAATGGTATTTCTTGTAGGCGGCCACCACGTTGGGCATCTCCACCTTGCAGGGGTTGCACCAGGCGGCCCAGAAGTCCACCAGCACCCATTTGCCCCGGCCCACGTACTCGCTCAGCTTGTGCATCCTGCCGTTCACGTCCGGCTCCTCGAGGTCCCGGAACTTCTGCCCGACGAGCGCGGACGAACTCGCAGCGGCCTCCCGCCGACGGGCCTCTTCAGCCGCCCGCATGGCGTCGGCCTCGTCCATCTTACGCTTGAAATCCAGCACGAACGGATGGCGGGCGGCGGGCGAATCCGAGGCGAGCAGGTCGCTGAACACCTTGTCCCCCTTCGCCTTGTCCCATTCATTGGCGGCGGAGATTACCTGGGGATAGTGCTCGATGAAGGCGACGGGGATGAGATTGTCCCGGTTCGCCTCGACCAGCCCCCGGTAGAAATCCGCATAGGCCTTGATCCGGGTACGGTACTGCGCCATGAACTCATCGATCCTGGCCTCCTGTTCCTCGCCGGGCAGGGCCGTGAACGCCTCGATGAAGTCGTTGTATTCGGCATAAGCCGCGGCATTCTTCAGGACACAGTCCGACAGTTTCGTATTGAGCGCCGAGCCGGTCAGGCTGCTGTCCGCCACGTTCAGCTGCACGGGCTTGCCGTCGTTGAAGAACTGGAAGTTCCATTCCACGCCGTCCACGACGACGGTCAGGAAGGCATCTTTCTCCGCCTTTCCCTTCAGCTCGAAACTCCCCTTGGAAACGACGGCACTGTTGATGGCAGAACCGCTCAGCCGGTCTATCAGCTGCACGGCCGCCCCGTCCTTCGGAGCGTTCTTTCCCGTTACCTTGTAATTCACGTTGGCGCCGGAACAGGCCAGCGAAGCGGCTATGGCAAATGCCGGCAGGAGGGTCGTAATCTTCTTCATAGCGTAAAGATAGTGCAAATAATTCGTATATTTGGAGAAACCAAACTTGTTATACTATGAGCAACGATCTGATTCTTGTACAAAACCTCATCTACGAGATTCGAGGCAAAAAAGTTATGTTGGATTCTGACCTGGCAAAGTTGTACCAGGTAGAGACCCGGGCATTAAACCAAGCCGTAAAAAGAAATCTGAAGCGATTTCCTCCTGACTTTATGTTCCATTTGACAGAAAATGAATGGGCGGATATCTCATCACAAATTGTGACGACATCAACCAGGCCGAAATCTGCGCCACCTTTCGTCTTTACCGAGCAGGGTGTTGCCATGCTCTCCGGCCTTCTTAAAAGTGATGTTGCAATTGCAGCAAACATTGCAATTATGCGTGCGTTTGTCCAGATCAGAGAGTATCTGTCTGTTGCGTCTTCCGTATCTGCCGAAATCAAAGAGCTTCGGGCTAAGGTGGATCTGCTGTCACTACAGCAAGAGGAAAACCTCGGTGCAGTGAATGATCTATCAGAAGACGTACGAGAGGATATAAACAACTTGTACCAGGCCATAGCGGAACTATCCGCCCGTATCGAGGAGAAAAAGAAAGAACCGCGGACGAAAATTGGTTTCAAACAAAATACGGACGACTGACCTGTCATTCTGAGCGCAAGCGAAGAGTCTATTCCTTCTTCAGTTCTTCTGCCGGATTGGTCCGGGCGGCCTTCAAGGTCTGCCAGAGGACGGCGAGGAAGGAGATGGCCAGGGCGATGAAGGCTCCGGCGACAAACACCCATCCGTAGTGGTCGACCCGATACCAGAACTGGCGCAAGTACCTTTCGGACAAGAAGATGGCGACAGGAATGCCGATGAGGACTGCGATTCCGACCAAGATCATGTATTCGCGGACCGAACGTCCCGTTTCCGAGGAGACGGTGCCACCGAAGACCTTGCGGATGGCGATGTTCCGGGTCTGCATCCCGGTATAATAGGCGCTCATCGCAACCAGACCCAGCAGGGAGATGAGGGTCGCCAGGAGCATAAAGAGTTCGATCAGGCTGATTAGGTTGCGCGTCGGCTCCATGCTCTTCTCGATCAGTTCCGGCACATAACCGAAAGTCTTTTCCCCATATTCTTTCTCCCCCGTAAGCCGGAGGCTCTCGCTGCGCCCAATCTCCTTCAGTTCGGCACGCACTCCGTCATCGAAACGGTTCAGTTTCAGGACGACCGTCGAATTGTACTTCAGATCCTCGATGGACACGATGCCGATCTGGTTGCCTTCCACCTCGGAAGGGCCTTTGACAGCATAATCCTTTATGATTCCTCCGACATGAGAGTTTCCCAAGAAGAATGTAAAGGCCTCCGGCAGGCTGGGGTTCTCTTCATCCAGGGAGAATATCTTGGCCGCAGATTCGGTAAACCACAAGGAGTTCATCCTCGGGGTTCCGAAATCCTTCACCATCCCGAAACCAAACATGTCGAAAGCATCCTCGTCACATTGGAGTATACCCACGAAGACTTTCTGCCCTTCGACTGCCGTGGAAAGATTCATCTGTCCCCGGCTCGGGAAACCGTTGCTGGTGCCGATCCTGTCCACATAGGGCTTTTGCGCCAGGATATCTTTCCCCACCGTTCCGCTCGAGATGTAGTACAGTCCATCCACATCCGCCCCTATCGGCATATTGACCAAGTGATGGTACTGGAGTTCCATGACCAGGACGAGGGAGATCAGCGCAACGGTAATCACGTTCTGGATGATGATGAATACTTTGGCCAAGACTGTCTTTGTCTGCCGGCGCTGCTCCCCTTTGATGACCTCCACCGCCTTGTAACGGGAAGTCATCCACGCAGGAATCAATCCGGAGACAAGGCCGATCAAAACGGCCAGCAAGGCATATGCGCCCAGATAAAGCGGCGAAGCGGACACCTCGAGTCCGATATCTCCGGCCATGTATCGGTTGAAAACCGGCTCCAGCGCCCGGGCCAGCAGGAAGGCCAGCGCCAGGCAGACCGCCACGAACAGGACGGACTCCGAGACATAGCGCCACCGGATCCGGCTTCCGGACTCTCCCAGCGTGGCGCGGATGGCCATCTCCTTGGCCCTTTTGCCCGCCAGGGCCACGCTGAGGTTGATGTAGTTGAAGAGGGCGGAAGCCAGCAGCAGGATCCCGACGGCAATCAGGATGTAGACCAGGGTGGAGTTGCCTTGTTTCGTGACATTCCCCGCCTTATAAAAATAAAGATCCTTGAACGGCATCGTCATCGAACGCTCCGGCTTGGCAGCCGAATACATCCGGGAGAATTCCCGGGTCACGACCGTGTCGATGAGCGTCCTCACGGCCTGATGGTCGGCCCCTTCCCGGAAACGGACCAGCACCAGGTCCACCGGAATGGTGAATTCCGATGTGGAAGGCGCATCGGGCTCTCCGAAAGCGCGGTAGATGTCCCCTTCTTTCAGGATCGACCTTTCGTTTCCCCGGATGACACCCCCGACAATACAGGTGTCATTGCGTACCGTGATGGTCTTGCCCACCGGATCCATATCCGGAGATATCCTCTGCGCGAACTTCTCGCCCAAAAGCACCTGATTCCTGTCCTGCAAGACACTTACATCCCCGGAGACGAAGGTCTGCGGCAGGAACTCGAAGATCTCAGGATCGATCTCATAGACATCAGGGTCCCCTTGCACCTTCCCGCCATTAAACCATGCCGCAGTTCCGTAACTATTGATCCTTCCCGCCGCCTCGACATCCGGGACACGGTCCACCACCGCCGCCAGCTCGCCGGGCCAGGCAGAAATCCACTCCTGCCCGCCGGTCAGCGCATAAAGCCGTTTGTATTCCTTCGCTTCCCGGGTCACGGCGAACTGCTGCCACGTGTAGCAGGCGATAATGATCACGAACGCCAAGCTCACGATGAGCCCCACCGCCTCGATGGCGGTGTACAACTTGTTTCGGGACAGGAATTTCAGATAACTTTTCATATCTATTCTTTTTTCAATTCTATGGCCGGGTTGGTCCGGGCGGCTTTCAGCACCTGCCAGATGACCGAGACAAAGGCGATAAGTCCGGTGAGAAGCACCGCAATAAAGAATATCCACCAGTAACCTTCGAGGCGATAAATGAAGTCCTTGAGGTATTCCTGGGCGGCATAGACGGCTACCGGGATACCGATGACGCAGGCGATGCCGACAAGCACCATATAGTCCCGGATCGTTCTCCTCGCCTCGGAGTCGACAGTTCCGCCGAAAACCTTCCTCACTGCGATGTCGCGGGACTTCTCGTCGGCATAATAGGTGCTCATAGCCACCAGGCCGAGCAGTGCGATCAGGATGGACAGGATCATAAAGATTTCCACCAGGCGCATATTGTTGCGGGCGGGTTTCCAGGCCTCGGCTATGTGCTCATCGACCCAGAACGCTTCCGTCTCAATGATATTATGTTCTTTCGCATATGCTTCATAAGCATCATTGATCTGTCTTGCCGCCTCTTTCCTGTCCCCGGTCGTCTCAATCACCCAGCTGTTGGATGAGATGTCCTCGGTCCGCATCACGGAGATGATGGCATAATCGTCCTCTCCGATATTGGCTGAATTGGTCGGGAACGCCTTGAAAACGCCGGCCAGCTGGTCACAGCCTTGCGTACGCCGGGAGAGCGTCCCCAGATCGTGGTATTCTCTGTCGAAGCCACTTGCCGCAAAACTTTCGTCGGAAAACCATACGCTGTTGAACAGCGGGGTGCGGTAGTCTTCAAGGATCTCGAATCGGAACATCGCAAAGGCAGTGCTGTCCATCCGCATCAGCCTGTACAGAATATCCTGTCCGTCCCGCGTGGTACTGTACTGTCCTCCCCGGATGCTTCCGGGCACACCATTGCTCTTCCCCACCCGCTTTACAGCCGGAAGTGTTTCAAGTACACTCTTGAAGGAGTCGCCGGGATCATAGGAATAAATGATAAGATAGTATTTATCCGCGATATCGCAATGCATCGGGCGTGACTGCGTCTTGCGCATCTGGGCTTCCATCGTGATAGCCAGGGCGATCAGGATGACTGCCAGCGCATTCTGCAGCACGATGAAGACCTTGCTGAACACCATCTTGCTCCGGCGCCGGTATCCACCCTTCATCACGTCCACCGGCTTGTATCGTCCGGCCATCATCGCCGGAAAGATGCCGCAGAGCGCACCGACCGCCAAAATGATGGCGACGTACGCAAGCACATACCCCAGCGACCAGACGACGCGGATCGGGACATCCGGACTGTTGAGCAGCGCATTCATAGCCGGGCAGAAGGCTTCAGCCAGCAAGAGGCCTGCAGCAAAGCATACGGCAGTAAATGCGATGGACTCAACCACGTACTTCCAGATAATTCCCCTCCTCGATGCCCCGGACAATTGCCTCACCGCCATCTCCTTGGCCCGCTTCCCGGTGAGTGCTACGGACAGGTTGACATAGTTGAGGATGGCCGACAGAAGCAGCAGCAGTCCGACCAGCGACAGGACCCTCAGCGTCCCTTTGTCTCCGTGCCGGAAGATACCATCAGTTTCCGCAAAGAACAGTTCATCGTAGCGCGACAGTTCCAGTGCCCCGAAGAAACTTTGACCATAAATGTCGGGATAGACCCGTTTGCATACGGTTTCCAGTTTGTCATACAATTCTTTCCTGTCCGTCCCGGGACGGGCCTTGATGAAGATGGTCGTGCTGCCGAAATTGTCGAACAATTGCCAGTTGTCCTTGTAAACCGAGGCATTGCGGAAGATCTCATAAGGCTTGATAACCGTCCCCTTCAGGTCCTCCAGAATGGCACCTACCACATAACTGCCTTCACTGATTTCCAGGGCATCGCCCACCGAAAGTTTATGTTTGCCTGCGAATGAGGCTGTAATGATGACGTTGGAGGGAGCGGACAGCACATCTGCGGAACCTTCCACAAAACGGAACTGCGGACAAATCTCGAAGAAAGCCGGTTCCACGCCGGCACTTTCAGCTTCTACCGACTCTCCCCGAATGACAGGATATACCCGGACGGCACAAAGCCGGGATACCGCCTCTATTTCAGGTATATCCGCAATGACATCCGGGAAGCCGTATGTCAGCGCCGGGAAATCCGGCATGCCGGGCACATAGATCCGCTCCCGGTCCGGATGCTCCCGCGTTACCGCAAACTGCTGCCACACATACGAGCCTATTATGATCACGAACGCCAAACTCACGGCCAGCCCCACCGCCTCGATGGCGGTGTACAACTTGTTTCGGGACAGAAATTTCAGATAACTTTTCATATCTATTCTTTTTTCAATTCAGTGGCCGGGTTGGTCCGGGCGGCCTTCAGCGTCTGCCAGAGGACGGTGCCGAAGGCGATGGCCAGCGAAATGACGGCCGCCACTACGAACACCCAGCCGTATCCTTCAATCCGGTAGGCAAAGCGTTCCAAATAGATCCTTGCTGCCCAGACGGCCAGCGGGATGCCGATGAGGCAGGCTCCGCCCACCATCAGCATATAACTGCGGACGGTGCGCCGGGTCTCCTGCGACACATCCGAGCCGAAGACCTTCCGCACGGCGATCTGTCTGGTATTCTCATCGGCGAAGTAGGTGCTCATGGCCAGCAGGCCCATCAGGGAAATGAGCACGGCGAGGACAGCAAAGAGTTCCACCAGACGAAGGGTCCGCTGAACAGGAGCCAGCATCTTCTTGTTGATGTCACGCACGAAGCCATACCGCCAGGCAGGTTCTTCGACGCCGGAGGTCTCCAGCCGGTATTCCCGGTAAGCCTGCCGGATGGCTTTGTCGTAAGACTCGTCCTCTCCCGTGGTGCCGATGAGCATGCAGTTGGCGTACCTGAGTTCTTCGGCCCGGGTCACGATGACGCCGCCATTGGGATTGCTTTCGCCCTCCGAGGCCGGCCGGGTGGGGTAATCCGTCACCACGCCGCCGATGAACTCCGGCTGGGCACCGTTCATATTGATTCTCCGGGGGAACACGGTGGAGGTATCCGACACCGCGGCGGCGTTGAATGCACTCCGGCTCATCCAGAGCGAATGCGTCAGCGGATGACCGAAGTCTTCTTCAACCTCCAGTCCCAGCAGTTTGAAATAGGTGGAATCGCAGAGGATGACGGGCATATCCACGTGATGCTCCTCGTCCACCTTGATACCCATCGTCATATTGATGAGGCCCGGGATGCCGCGCCCTACACCCGCCTTTGTCACAAAGGGCAGCTGCTCCACCTTGTCCTTGAAGAGCTTCATCGCATCATAGTTCTGGGCGGAGTACTCAATATAATAGCGATTCTCCGAGGCTGCGTGCATCGGCCGGGTGAGCATGTGCCTCATCTGAACTTCCATCACCAGCGCCAGGGCGATCAGGAATACCGAGAGGACGTTCTGTACTACGATGAACACCTTGCTCAGTACCATTTTGTTACGGCGACGGAGCGTGCCCTTGATGACATCGATGGGTTCGTAGCGCGAGGCGACAACGGCCGGAAGAAGGCCGCAAAGGGTGCCCAGCAGCAGGATGCCGGCGATGTACGCCAGGATATACCCGGGCGTCATCATAAAGGAAAGCCGTACGCTGGTGTCGCCGATGCCCAGCATCAGTTCGTCCGGATCACTGGTAGAAACCAGGTTGTTCATCATAGGTACCAACAGATTGGCCAGCAGAAGCGCAAAGGCAAAGCAGACGGCGGTAAAGGCCACGGATTCGCCGATGTATTTCCAGAGGATGCCGGACTTGTCGGCACCGAGAAGGCGGCGGGTAGCCATTTCTTTGGACCTCTTGCCCGTAAGTGCCAGACTAAGGTTTACATAGTTGAAGATGGCCGACAACAGCAGAAGTAACACGACTACGGTGAGCAGGCGCAGCATCTGGGCATTGCCCGTGCGGGTGAGCCCATCGCTGCCACCAGTGAAAAAGAAGGCTTCATCCATACGGTAAGCCCGCCAGGCATCCACCTCTTCTGCACCCCAGGAAGCATCGTAGTTTTTGTGGAGGAGGGTTTTTACTTTGGTTTGCACTTCCTCGAGGTCTGCATCTTCCCGTACGCGGAACCAGGTGGTGTAGTTGCCGATGCTGTTGAACTGCTTGCTCTGCCCGGCCGCCCAGGTGGCAGTGATGTTCGTAATGATGTCCGCAGGCATAAAGAAGGTTCCGTCGAAGTCGGCATAAATACCTTTGATGGTACGGTCTTCTTTGTCCACTTGGATGACTTGACCGATCTGAGCACTTATCTTCCGGGCCAGCGACAAACTGATGAGGATGTCATCTTTGCCCACGAAGTCTTCCAGGTCTCCTTCCAGGAGATGATATTCCGGGAAGACCTTGAAGAAATCGGCATCTGTCTCGATTCCGGACGCCTGGATGGGCTGCTCACCATTTTGGATGACCGGCTGCCAGAGCAGCGCTGCACGGGTCGCCGCCTTCACCTCCGGAATGTTCATCTCCAGCTCCTCTTTGTCCCAGTAGGTCAGGCCAAGGAAATCGCCATTTCCCAGCACGAAAGTGCGCTTCCACTGCGGTGACTCGTGCGCCACCTCATATTGCTGCACCACGTACGATCCTATCAGGACCACAAACGCCAGGCTCACGGCCAGCCCCACCGCCTCGATGGCGGTGTATAACTTATTGCGGGACAGGAACTTCAGGTAACTCTTCATCTTTAATTTGGTTTGTAACTAAAAATTAGTTACATTTGCACGTGGGAACGAAAGAAAAAAATAAAGAACGATTCAAGTCAATACCATCGGATTTTACGTTCGATGAATTGGTAACCCTATTGTGCCGGTTGGGATACAAGAAGGAAGAGAAAGGCAAAACATCCGGATCAAGGGCTATCTTTACTAATGAAAGTGTTCTCCCGATATTAGTGCACAAACCCCATCCGGGAAACATTATGCCTAAATATATATTGAAACGCATTTATAGACAATTGCTTGATGATGGAAAAATTGAAGAACAAAGTAAAAACTCTTAAATACAAGGGTTATGTCGGATCAGTTGAGTTCAGCGAAGAGGACAATCTTCTTTTCGGTGAGATACTCGGCATTAATGGTCTGGTAAACTATGAAGGGAGGACGATGCAGGAACTCACCGATTCTTTCCACGAAGCTGTTGAGGATTATCTCGCTTTTTGCAGCGACCACGGTTGGACACCCCAGAAAAGTTTTTCCGGAGCCTTTAATGTCCGCGTCGCACCCAGCCTGCATCGCGACATCGCCAACCTGGCGGCCGAAGCCGGCATATCTCTGAACGCCTTTGTCAAGCGCGCCCTCAGCGAAGCTGTCAGGCACCCCTGGGTAGAGCCCGGCTCCATCCTGGTCACCGGACACGGCGCGGAGCAGGCAGAACCGGCCATGCTCATGGAACCGGAAACTCCACGCTACGGCGCCCGGGAGCAGATCAGGATCTCTGTGCCGCACAAAGATGTTGCCTTTGCCAAGGATCTCGCTGGGCGAATGGGGTGGGAGTTGAAGGAAGATTCGCATAAAGACTGATTATTCGTTCTTTAACGATTCCACCGGATTGGCGCGGGCGATGCGGAGGCAGTTCAGGACCACCACGCCCAGCACAATCAGCAGCACCAGAGCCGCACCTCCGATGAAATAGAGAGGATTCAGGGATACTTTTTCGGCAAACTGCTCCAACCACTTGTGGGCCACGAAGAAGGCGGCGATGCAGGCGATGACGGCCATTACTGCCGACAGCTTCATAATGTCTTTGGCGAATACGCCCAGGATTTCGCGGTTGGTGGCACCGTTGATCTTGCGTACGGCCATTTCCTTGCTGCGCCGCAGGCTTTCATCACGGATAAAGCCGATGAGACCCAGCAGGGCAATCAAGAGGCTGAACACGGCCCCGATGGCCATCGTATTGCGCATCTTCTTGCTGTCGTCGTAGGCGGCGCGCATCTGCTCCTCGTAGGATAGGATGTTGATTTCCCGGCCTTCCAAGGACTGCTCCAGCGCCTGCCTAACCTTCGGCAATGCCTCCGGACGTACCTTGAAGAAGGTATGCGGCATCCAGGAAGACATACTTCCAATTTCTCCATAGAACAGGGCGCTGGGACGCGGATCCACACCGGTCAGGTTGCCGATGAGGTAGCTCTTGTACACGCCGGAGATGGTGAAATAACGCCTCTCCGTATCGCTCGAACGGTCGTGGCCGGTGATGAATACCTGCTTGCCCACGGCGCCGTCGCTCCAGTCCGTAAACTCCGCCATCTTGGCTACAAACTTCTCATCCACAACAATTTCAGAAGAATCCCGGGGCGCACGGCCTTCCAGGAACTCGATGCCCATCAGGTCGTAGAAACCGTCGGAGCATTCATATTGGTCGGCGATGTTGAACAGTTCCCGGTCATCGTCCGGCAAATAGACGTTGTCACCATTGGAGCCGTTATAGGGCAGATTGTAGGCGGTTGCCACGCCACGCACTTCCGGCAGGCTCTCCAGCGTACGGACGGCCCGGGTAATGGCCTGCCGATCGCCATCAAAGAGGCTGATATAATACAGGTTATCATAATCGTAACCCGTATCGGCATTTGACACTTTCTGATACTGCCTGCCGATGATGAGCATCATCACCACCAGAAAAACATTGATAAGCACCTGGAAACCCAGCAGACCGAGTTTCCAGTTGCGGGAGTTCTCCGTATAGTTTTTCAGCGCCGCATATACCGGAACTCGCTGGTACAGTTCGGCCGGAACCACAATCGAGATGACCAGCACGAAGAGGATCACGGCTGCTATGGCAATGATGCTCTGCGACACCAGCAGCGTCTGGAACGGGACTCCGAGCAGGTTCTCCACGATGCTCCGGCCGGCGAAAATGATAACGGCAGCGAGGGTCAGCGACAGCACAATATGCAGCAGCGCTTCCTTCGTCAGCATTCCATAGATGTGCTTCCCTTCCGCGCCATAGCACTTCCGTACGCCCACTTCCTTCGATCGCTTCACCATCGAAGAAATCACAATGAGGATGTAGTTGAGCAGGGAAATCAGGATGAGCAGCGCCGCCAC
>Ga0310691_10003281_pt1 | contig 19709 bp, 16 predicted proteins | sample 176DNAGHGlowgp2_FD_203887 | JGI IMG/M metagenome (GOLD analysis project Ga0310691, IMG submission 203887) | Sheep rumen microbial communities from Palmerston North, Manawatu-Wanganui, New Zealand - 1766 DNA GHGlow gp2 (v2) (version 2) | ecosystem: Host-associated > Mammals > Digestive system >...
TGTGATTATTCCCGAGTCGTAAAATTGCTTCGTTATAAGGATCATTCGCAATCTCATACAGCTTATTAATGCCGATTCCAAAGTATTCCGACGCCTCCTTGATGGTCAAGGCATATTTACGGTCGATAGGTAAACTCTTATCTTCATCCTGCATCATCCTGACCACCACCTTTCTGTATCGTCGGCTTTAAGGTTTTAGAACTAAGTTCCAAACAGGCTACGAGTTCATTATTAATATCCAGCCGGATTTGGTTATACCTGCGTCTGACTGTATCTTTGTGTAAATCAATAGCTATAGCAATTTCGTTAAAACTTTTGTTTTCTTCCAAACGCATAAGTACGATTTCCGAATCCTCTTCGTCAATATTCTTCATGAATGTCTTAAGAAGAAGGAACTCCCTTTTCATAACGCCAAGGGTTCTATAGTCTTCTTCATACTCGGAGGCGTTATCAATCCCCTTTAAAATAGAATCGAGAGTTCCTTCCTTAAAGGCATCATCCAACTCCATATTGTTAAATGCTGCTCTTTCAGTCGGGTTACTTAACTCAGAATTATTTACACGTATTCCCGTTTCTCCTCTTCTATGGCTTCTTAAGAATTCTTGTTCCGAGATGATATTGAACTTCATCTCGGCTTCAATGATATTAATTTTGCCGGGAAATACTGCATAGTTTTCCAGTATAATTTCAATTCTGGATTCCGGTTCGGCGTCTCTGTACCTCTTTAAGAACTGTGAATAATTCTCCATATTAAGCCTCGCTTTCGTTAAAAAGTTTATAGATGTGCTGCAAACTGAGTGATGATGCTGTTAAGCACCTTCAGGTCTTCTTCTTCTAAGCTCGGCACCAAACGCTTAAGCAGGTCGACCTGTTCAGGAGCAAGGCTTTTACGATCTAAATGGAACCAAGAGGCCACCTCGATTCCGCCATCATATCTGCCCTGCTTCATCTCTATGGGGTAAGAGCACGAAAGAATAAGGATATCGTTTCGAATGGTTCGTTCAGATACTCCAAATTCAGCAGCCAGATTAGACGCAGTATCTTTGCGTCTAAGCATCAACGTGTTTAATAATTCTTCACGTCTCTGACTGGCCGACATGTGCTCTTCCTCCTTTCTCCGTTTGTGATTTAAACCTTATCGGTTAAACCGGTAAGCTTTTTTCCGTTTTAAAAAAATTCAAGACTTTTTCTGCTAAAGAACCGAGGAATCCAATAAAAAAGTCCCATCAGTTCTGATCTGCAGAACGAAAAGTCCTATGACTTCCATTTTGTCCTGCGTCTCAGCGCCACGATGGGACTCACACGCGAGCTAATATATATTTTTTATGATGTCTTAATTATTACCGTTACATATTGAAGTTTTCCCGTCTTCGCCCTTGGACATTTATACCTTTGATGAATGCTGTCCTTCCCGCATAAATCATCAATACAAATCTCTCCGAGAATACATCTTTGTCCACCTTGCTTTCCGTATGGGCATTTAGTTTCTTGGCATCTAATTTCAACGTAATCCATTTTTCATCATCTCCTTCCTATAAACCAAAGCAACTAAAAGAAATACTCCGAACAGAAAAATTGCTTTTCCAAAAAATAATTACCGAAAAAACAAAAACCGGAACCGATTTGGACCCCTTCGGGTTTCCAAAACAGCTCCGGTCTAAATCTCAATGTATATAACAAGGATTTGCTCGTCCAAGCATAATATATAAAGTTGTCAACTTTCTTCCACAAAGAACAAATCTGGATGTTTCAATTGCGAAAGATTTTTCATTTAGTGCTTAACAAAAGATTCTCCGTATAGTTGATTCAGAAAGGAATCTACAGATATTCGATCTTCTTTTGGACCATCTCTTTTAATCAACTCATAATCACCTGAATCTTTTTTTACAGCTGTACAAATCAACATTTTCTTCGAATCGGTTCTAATTTCTTTTTCTCCTTTGTGAATCATCCTTCTCCTCCTTCCTTAACCGCGCTTCCACGTTTCTTCCTATAAGTATCAATTATTTCTCGAGTAGGAATATCAATATAGACACTTTCTGAATCTCTATCTGCTTTATTGCAGAGAACACGCATAAGTTCTCCTGCTGTAACACCTGATTTTACAGAGCTACCAATAGCATTAAACTTTCCAGTTTCATCACTAATGTAAACCTCTATAAAAGTATTCTCTGGAACTCCCTGTTCCCCCTTGTCAGAACCACACTTTAAGACATGTACATAATTTTTCGATTCCGGAATACAAGCCGCATAATGATTCAATACAGAAACATCTGAGCCTTCGTTGAATTGAGGCGGATAATTCATAATAGCAGTATATACTGGATTTTTTTTACTTATATTCTGCTTTTCCCAATGAATAATTCCTTCATCTGTATCAGAAATTAAATCTCTGAGGAAATCACATAAGTATGCTTCATTCTTGGTCATTTTTTGCATATCACCATTAATCAATTCATCTACAGTAACTCCCAAAAGATTTGCCGCTGATATCAGAAAAAGAATTCCTGGTTCAGAATCGTTATCTGGTTTATCCAATCTGGAAAGATACCCTATACGAACCCCTGCATCGTTCTCTATTTGACCAAGTTTTACTCCTTTTATGCGTATTAATTCACGAATATTTTGATAACATTTATATTTGTCAAAATAATTCTTCACTTCCAGATATTCATCTAACATTCCTTTTACATGTTTTAATTCACATAATTTATGTTGCCATACAGCAGAATCATCTTGAAGAAAGGCAATTTTTTTCTGAAGATCTACCTTATCCTTGTCAGGTATATTCTCATCATTAATTTGATTAGAATACTGCTTTATATCCCTTGACGCTAAAGTCAAATTCAAGTCGCTTTCTTTAATTTGACTCTCCACTTCAAATCGAATCGCAGTAAGTTTTTCAGTAACTTTTTTTCTAGACGATGGATTATCTTCCAATTCATCCAAAAGATGGTTTATTTCCATTTCATATCTATCGATATTCCTCATAAAGCCTCCTTATTTGCAACATGCCTTGTGTAGGTTTACCGTTCTATAAATTTAGTATACACTATTTGCATTATTTGTCAAGTATGTATTTAAGACTTTGCATTTTTGTAAAGTCATCGTGTTGGAGATGAAAATAATAACAACCCGACCTATTTCTAGGTCGGGTTGCTTACAATGTTTATAATTTAAGAATTATAGTGGATTCTTAATAAATTATATCCATAAATTCCTTTTTTTCTGATCTATTACCTCCTCCTTAAAAAGTAATAAATCACTTTCAAAGTTCTGCTTCGGTCACTAAAGTTCTGCTTCGGTCATTAAACCTTCCTTTCTGCCGTATAGGCATTCAAACCAATTTTGAGATTCATTTTAACCCACCAAATTAAAATGTATCCTGCTCTTTTGTTTCCGGTCCTCCAAATTAACCGAGCGATCGAGGTGCCACCTAATAAGCCGTGGCACCTTGTGCCTGGTTTCTCGGACGAACCGAACAGATTATTTAATTTTCAAAAAAGAATGATCCTGATAGAATCATTTCAATATCTGAAATCAATTCCACATTAAACTTTTCATGGTAGAGATAATCCAACTCCTCAAGTAGCTTGATTACCATCTCGGGATCATTCGAACTCTCTACTATTTTTAATCTTATCTGTTCCTGGTTCGTCAAGAGATCTTTGATTTCTGCTGAATGTTCAACTTTGTACTCTTCATCATTGCAAGAATCCAGTATCGCTTCCAGCAGTTTACCATTAATCTTTCTTTTCATGACAAACCTCCGGAATAAATATAAACTTGTTTACAGCTACTTTATTATTTAAACTTCGATTGCCGTTAGATGAAAGAATACTCTTTCAAAACCAACGTCAATCTCCTTCTTAATAATCATTTTGTCGTAATCAATCAACACAATAGAAATACGTCCTTTTGTTGGAGCCGAATCAGCCGCTTTAGACAATTGGTTATATGCTTCCTCATCATGAAGGATCAGTGTGTATTGCTCCTGATCTAAGGGTGATAATGAGAGCATTCTACCAAAATTGTGATAAAAGGCGTTTACGCACTGTCGGCTTTCCGCATCCAACAGTTTTTCTTTTAATTCTATGAATTTCCATTGCAGATTTTTACGACCTTTCTTGACCTTGAATGCGAAGTTTACATCTTGGTCTTCCCCAACAGGAAGCAATTGGAACATGAATTTGCTTTCCATAAGTTCATGGGTAACAATACCCAGGTCAACTTTTTCATAACCTTTGTACGATGTTAACTCTTCGTGCTGTTGCGCTTCGAATATGTCCGCATTATCATTGTAACCTGCAGCCTTATATATATCTTCACAGGTTAATCCTATTTGTTTAACATATTTGTCTTCGGCAATTCTTTTGCACAGCTTTCGGGATGGACGAACTCCCTTCTTCATACGAAACAAGTGAGCTCTGGATATTTTGCAGTCATCAGCAAACTCCGCAATACTACGGGGTCCGCAGGCCAAGTTGATTAGCTGGTCCATCTCCTGCACTTGAGATTTTTCCACCTCTACAGCCTCCTTTCCTATAAAATAAGGACGAGATCGATGACAAGACCTCGTCCTCTTGGATATAGTATATCACATAATCAAAAAATTACAATACCGAAACAGTATCATTTCGTCTCTTTTTCTATTTTTGATGCAATAAGTTTCGCCCTATACAATATATTGTATCGCTCGAATTTCCAAATACAACTACAAAACTTCACTTTTTAATTTTACATTTATTTCCTTACACTTACAACCATATTATTTCCATTTTCTATGTCATATCATACCCAAATGCCAATCAAATGTATGTAATAATTTCATATTGTAACCACACCCATTACAATTGATTATTAGCTATTCAATTACCTCTATAAGCTTTAGTTTTTTATTAAAAGCGCCACGTTTATTTTCTTTCTCCTTTCGAACTTTCTCAAGTTCTTCAAGACTATATCCTCTTGCTTTTGCGGCAGCGTATATAGTTTCCAATAAATCTGCAAGTTCTTCAATATTTTTGTCTGCGTGATATTCCTTCAATTCTTCGTCAAGTTTGGCATCAATCATTTCCAAGTATTCATCTTCTTCCAACACTTTAACAGTACACTTTTTACCTGCAGCTTCAATAATTTCTGGAATTTTATCTCTTACAAGTTTGTTATATACTATATTCATCTCTATAACTCCCATATCTCATATTCTTGCATTTTTGCGGCGTCATAAATATTTCCTAGCTTCTTACCTAAAACATATTTAAACGACTTATATGATTTCCCTGAAACATATAAATCTCTTAATGCCCAATCCGCATTTAAATGTTGTTTTTTACATTTCTCAAATAACTGCATTAGTTTTGTGGTTTGCTCAATACTATTATTATTAAATATCAAACCATATAAATAGAACTGGTAATTAATCATTTCGCTTAAATATTTCTTTTCCGGAAGCTTATTGTTTTTACTACAATTAAGTTTCTTACTCATTGGAATCAAATTCCACAGTTCATCATTTGAAACATATGACCAAGGAACAAAGTGGTCTAAATCGAATTCATTTAGTGATATTTCTTTACCAGTATATATTTCATATAAAGGCTTTCCAGTTAACTCTACCGTTGAAATCCAAAGATTTCTCGCGTTTTCAAGAGATTTTCTTGCTTCGTCAGATTCGGGCGAGATCTTATCTATCACACGTGGCACATCAGGATTACGATCCTGAACAAAATGTGCTTTACTATACTGAATCCATCCCATAATCACAGCATAGTTTCTAATCATAAAATCATACCATTGCTCATTAAGTGAGACACAGCGATATAAAGGAGAGGATGCTTCAATTATAGTATAAAAATAATTATTATTTATTCTATTAAACTCACTTAGATAGGCGATAAACCTTCCGTATTGCTTTTTATCAATATACTCCTTTCCTTCTTTATCTACAAAAGGTTTTATAATGCGATACGGCACATAATCTGTTAAATGTAATTTATCGGTAATAAGCTTTTCATCATACTTTTTTATCAAAGAAATAATCATCTCTCTAGATACATTTCTATTTGCCCGTTCTTCTTTAGAACACGCCTCGAGCGTACGAATTGCATGTTCCAGAAAGTTTTCAGGATTTCCATTAACTGTATGCCCCAAGCGAAGATTATAATAGGTAACCGTCTTCCAAGCTTCCCATATCATTTCGTTAACAATATCTTCAAACGACAGCACTCGTCTTCCTGATGGAATTAATCTCATGATAGCCTCTAACCAATAAAACTTATATCCTTGATCATTATTACTTAGAAGGCGCTCAAACAGCTTCACATCTAAATTATTAGTTGACAATACTCCATAATTGTCTAATTCGTCCATCGATTATGCTCCTATAAAAAACTCAATGAGGTAGTAAATGCGTTACCGGTCCAGGTGATGTAATCAAAACGCCCCTCTGAGCCCTTGTCAAAGTAACATACAAAAGCTTCTTTGTATTATTAACTCTTTTTTCCGATGAGGCATATTCAAAATGCTTTTCGCTAGCATTAATAAGGATAATATACTGATATTCAAGCCCCTTTATATTATGGCAAGTCGAATAATGGATTTTATCTTTGTAGTCTGTTTTATGAATATCTTTCACATCTAATAAAGACAAATTCTCCTTTGTAAAATACTCTCGGTATAAATCGATATCAGTCTTATTAAGCATACAAATGCAAATATTCTCAAGGTGGATACTCTGTTTTGTATGTAACGATTTAATATGGTTGATTATAAACGATGCCTCTTGCTCCATACTTTCAAATTCCTGGACAACCGGCGAATCTCCATATAGCAAGGACATCGTCCTCTCCGATATTTGTTTGCATCCCGATTCACTCTCACTCAAATCTATGTTGCTAATAATCTTTTCTGCATACTTTGCAATACCAGCTGTTGTTCTATAGTTAATATACAAATACTTTCCTCTTCCACGAATATCAATACCACAATTAGAAAGTACTGCCCTTTTATTATAGATGGCCTGCCTCAAATCTCCAGTAATATAAATATCATTTGAATGCTGCTCCCCTGCTAATGCCCTAATGAGTTTATACTCGGCAGAATGAAAATCTTGGCATTCATCCACTATAATATGTTTATATGGTGTTATTCTTTCCTCTTTGCAAATCATTGCCATTCTATGTGCTGCAAAAAGAGGTTCTAATCTTCCGCTTTTTTCCATCAGCTCCATATACGAAAGAAGAATTCTAAAAACTGTTTCTCTCTGTGGCCGTGAAAGAGCTGTGCCTCTTCCTGTCCTATCCGCATCTAAATATTCTTCTTCGTCTATCTGGTTTAGCAACAATACAACATCATTTAATTCTTCTCTATAAAATGTAACACTTTTATTTTTAACCGAAGCATCCAAATTCTCGTCAATTGCCTTCTTCAAGAGTGTATCAAGCCCAGTATTATCATATAAAACATTTGCTTTACGTTCTCTCCAAAAAGAAGAGACAACCGAGGAAAGTGTACACACCTCAATATGTGAGTATTCTTCTGTGGAGCATATTTTTTTGAGTTGCTCACTTAAATCATCTATTAGGCTATTTGTAAATGTGCAAAAAAGTAGTTTTTCATTTCCAGATAACTCCGATGCCAATCGTTTAGCTCGATATAATGCCACAACTGTTTTCCCAGTTCCTGCGCCACCCAAAACCCTAATTGGGCCCTTATAATTATCATTTACCAACTCTTGCTGCACCGGATGTAAAAACAACCTAAACTTCTCAAAATCTCCCTTTTCAATAGCTTCACGTAACTCTTTATCTCTGTCCACAATCTCAAATCCACCGGCAAGTTTCTGCGCTTTAAGATAAGACTCTTTTTCGCTACTGAAAAAGACAAGAATATCATTTTCATCATCACATAACTCTTGTGCGATTGCTGAAAGAGTTTCATAAGAATAATCCTTTATACTTTTGCATAGCACATCCCTTCCGTCCATAAAAGCCGGTGTTGATAATTGTCGAAGAAAAGGAACGGCACTCTTATCAATATCGATTTCCCTAAACAAAGTATCGTTAATACCAGAAAATGGAAGAACAAGCGCTTCTTTTGTTGTTTCTCTGGCCTTTTCTTCCAATTCTTCCACCATAATTATTTTTAAAACATCTTGATTCAGATGTTTTTCAAGTTCCGCACTCTTTAGTTTATTTGCCCATGAATATGATTTGTCATGATCCTCTTCTACATGAATTATCAAAAACTGATTTTTTATAGCCTTACCATCAAGAACACAATTGCAAAGAATAGCTCTAATTCCATGGCTCAATCGGATACTATATAAACTAGATATTTTATTCTTAGAACTAATAACCTCAAAATTCAATGATAGTTGTGTATAATCAGTATTAAATGATTTAATTGCAGGCAAAAGCTTTTTAAACACCGCCGAATCATCATCTAACCCAAGAATATCTTCTATACATTTTGCAGATAAACCAACTATTTGATACTTATTCTGAAGTTCAGCCATGACAATTCTCCTTTACTCAGTATTCTCTATCTTAATGCACTAACACAGCCTTTTAATACTTTTATTGCATATTCTATATCATCTGCTGTTGTGTCATCTGAAACAGAAAAACGAATGGTCGATTTAATATCTTTATCCGATAAACCAATCGCTTTTAATACATGTGATGGCTTAGTGTCTCCAGATGTACAAGCGGAACCCGAACTAGCATAAATTCCATTTTCACTCAGCATAGTTAGCAAAGCTTCAGAATCAACACCCTCAAAAGTAATACTAAGATTGTTTGGAAGTCTATTTTCAATGTCACCATTTAAAAATACTTTTGGTATTTCTGTTTCAATTTTCTTCAATAGCAAATTTCGAGTATCTCGTACTTTCTCATTGTCAGACATAAAACGAATTGCAATTTCAGATGCTTTTCCCATACCTACAATACCTGGAGTATTATAGGTTCCTGCTCTTAAGCCAAATTCCTGACTACCTCCATGAATAAAAGATCCTATTTTAACACCATTCCTTACGTATAATACTCCTATCCCTTTTGGCCCATATATTTTATGACCGCTTGCACTAAGCATATCTATTTTCATTTTTTTGACATCTATAGGAATATGTCCATATGCTTGTACTGCATCTGTATGGAACACGATTTTATTCTTTCTCGCAATTTCGCCTATTCGTTTTATTGGCTGTATACTCCCTATTTCGTTATTTGCTGTCATAATAGATATCAAAATCGTTTCATCGTCTATACTCTTCTGAAGAAAATCCAAATCAATTATTCCATTTTTATCAACAGGAGTATAAGTAATTCTGTATCCATTTTCTTCCAACCATTTCATGGTATTTAAAACAGCATGATGCTCAATACAAGAGGTAATAATATGCTTACCTTTTGTCTTATACTTTTCAGCAATAGATTTAATTGCCCAATTATCCGATTCTGTCCCACCACTTGTAAAATATATTTCATCCTCAGAAGCATTTAATAATTCCGCAATATTTCTACGACACAATTCTATTTTCTTCTTTACTGGCGTCACAAATCCATACTGCGCACTCGGATTTCCAAAGCATTCAGCAAAAAAAGGTTTCATTTCCTCAAATACTTCCGGTTTAATTTTTGTTGTAGCAGCATTATCTAAATATACAATTCTATCCATATTACAACCTATTCTTCTTTTTGTTTCTTTTTTTCCTTCTTCTTTTGTTCTACATATTTATGATATTTCCTTGTATACTCATACGAATCAGAAAAAACATTATTAACAGCCTTGTATAAGTTTGGCTCAAATTCTTGCATTGCCAACAATTCTTCTTCAAAATTTCTTGCATACGGACAACCTGCACAGCCAGTTCGTTTTAATCCATATTCGCTATAGCATTTGCTATGTTCAACCCCATAGTATTCTTCATATTCTTTCTTTTCTTCCGCTTTATACCAGAAAATAGGTCTATATTCATCCGCTCCAGCTTTTCTCGGAGTAAAACAATTCTTGTATGCGCCTCTTCTAGCTCCACCCTCTGCTTTACGAACACCGTACATATTTAAGTCGAAACAAGTTTTTCTTTTATAGTCGCTTGCAACTTTTTTCTTAGCATAATGACAACATTTATTAGAGATTAAGAAATTAGGTGGATTATCAATTAAAAACTCCTTCAAATATGCGTTATATTCAATATTGTAACTGCTTATACCTCTAGAAGTATTTGGGAAATCATTACACCACCATCGTAATGCTGCTTTACAATTAGGATATTTATCATATAATTCATCAAAAGGTAAGTCTTCCCATGCAAAACCATGACTTTGTAATCTGCCAATCCATTCACTAACTTGCTTCGATAGAAATGGCTGACCAAATTCCCTGCAACAAACCGGGATAGGTTTAATTGCTTTAACTCTATCAATGGAAATACCGTACTTTTCCTCTAAGTAAAGCAAATGCTCTTTTGTAGCCTTAAATTCTAACCCCGTGTCAAAAAATGCATACTGGATCTTTTCAGCTCCAGGAATCCTTTGGCATAGATCCAATATAATATCGCTATCGCTTCCGCCACTGATAGAACATAAAATATGTTCGTGTTCTTGCATCTTTTGATATGTGGTGATAATTGATTTTTTTATTACCTCATCATTTGGTGCATCACTCACCAAATCTTCTATTAAACCCATTACGAGTTCCTCCAAACCAAAAACTATAAAAGTAATTGTATTAATACTTAAAACTAATTACAAATTTATCTTCCAATTTTTCATTTTTTATCCATTCAATTACATTTGGACTAATATCACTTGCCTTTGCTCTACCATAAGTAACTGAATCCAAGAATTCTTGTATCTCAGGACTTAAATCTAATTTCTTTTCCAATTGGTTTACTGCTTCTAAACTCTCGATAAACAAATCTAACCTGCTGTTAGTACCATCCTCTAGTGTCGAAAGACTTTCCCACTCCTCAGCATTGTTTATGTTCTTTTTCATTTTTTCTACCCAAGCCGTGTCATCTGCAAGTTTACCAAGAGTGTTTAGTTTTCTCATACTAAGAGAAACTTTTTTTTGATGATAGTTTTTCCATTCTCTATTTAAACAGGGGGTTATTTTTCTAATTATTTGTCGTGAACTACCGAGTGCCGAATCTTCCACAACCCCAGTCTCAATAACACCTTCAACCTTCTCAATTCCTTCTTCTAATAATTGAATAGTCTCATCGGAAATGGAATAACCCATTTCCGTCTTTGCTTTAGAAACTTGGCTAATTGAAGAATATAAATCAGAAACTATGCTCGCATAATCCGAATCATTTTTCTTTCTTTTTTCAGCATCATGAGCAGCTTGCTCAATTTTACTGAGAGATACCATCTTTTTTTTCGTTTCACGTAACTCATCCAGTAGCATTATTTCCTTTTCACCTCCTCCATCAATTCCTTGCAGTCTAAAATACGTTTTTTTTCAACAGAATACATGTTTTCAATAGAATAGCCATTATTAACACTATTCATTCTGATTTGAGTCTCATTTTTAGCCTTTATCACATCCTGATTACACTCAGTCAACAAATCGCAGAAAAGACTCAGCCATTGCATTGGATCATTACTCAGTTTAAGCAACAAATCAACGGAATCTTGTAGATCTTTCAATTGTTTTGCATCATTTAATGCCTTTAGTATATTCGTTGAATTATTTTTGCAATTTTTAATCTTTGTCGAATTATAGTGAGAAGAAATACTTATATGCGAATCAGATGCTTGTTGATAAAACTTATCAATATCCTTAACTATATCCTCGATTTCTTCCGCTTGGTCAATTTCATCAATATCTACGAGTTGAGAAATTAATAACATTTTGTTATTGATAGCCTCTATCTCGTCACTAATCACCACTTCAATTTTATCTTGTATTTTCTTCAAATGTTCACTGTAAAGCTTTCTCTTTTTTACAGGATCATCAAGTTGTAATGATTCTTCAGAATAATGCAAACCACTATTGAGTACTTTTTTTACAGCCTTATAAAACCGCACATAGTCAAACTCATAGTTTTTTGAAGAACTCACATTTCCTTGCGGTAAATTATAATACTGAAGAACACACTCACGAACTACTTCTATTCCATCAGAACCATTAACTATTCTTAGCAAATCATTCCAACTCTTACTATGTCCATTAGGCGAAGTCACGGGTAAATTTTTCTCAAGAAGCTTATCCGGAGATATATTTTTTACACTCTGATATTTTTTACAATATCCATTTAGAATAATCCGATAATACTCCGCTGCTACGGCAAACGAAAAATAATCAATGGTATTACCATCGTAATTTGTAATAGATTCAATTAGCTTTGGTTTGATTCTTTCGCTCCAGCATTGTATACGATATAAATAATCTGTAGAATTGGGGAAGTTCCAGGATTTCCCCCCGACTTCACTCCAACGTACAAATGCCTCAATTATTCTCCTAGATTCAATAGTCGCCGGTAAAGTTACAACAGCATCACTAACCTTTGTTTGGCGATCAAAAGCCACTAAAAATTTATTACTAGTATCTTTAATTCTAGCCACCGCATGTGGAGAAACACCTTCTGATATCCAATCTATAGTACTATAGAGATAATCATTCATATTCTTTCTTGCTTCATTTAACGCTCGTACGCTCTTGGTAGAAGCACCAATATTTAATTTATATTCCTTTTGCTCTATCCAACGATCGACTTCAGCAAGAGCAATTAAAACCTGTTCATTTTCTGTGATTTCCTTATTTGCATCTTCAGAATTATTAAATTCCTCCTCAATTATATGATTTTCTTCGCCAATCAATTCCACATCTGATGGAGGTGCGACTTCTACGCCATCTATTAATGGTAAACCAAGCTGTTCATAGACAAATGTTGGGATTCCCGAAACATATTTAACACCTTTCTTTTTATATGATTCAAGTTTTCCATTACCCCAAACATACATAAAATGCCTTAATCTAATTTTAGTAGCATCATCTATATTGGGACTATTATTTATTGCATTTTGAAGTGCAATATCCTTTACTTCAAGAACGGGTCTACGAACGGGGAACTCATCAAAATGCTCAAGTGCGTCTTTCAAATAGGGTTCTAGAATCTCTCTCATTAGCATTCTAGGATTCCTTTTGTTCTTGTCTTGTTTTTTATAAAGAATAGTAATTGCATTCTTAGTAAACGGAAAAAGATTAATGACTTTTTCACCATATTTATACTCGCCCCAGCCTTCACCTTCCTTTGAAATATGAATCGGGAGAAGGTCTAAATCAGCTCTGTCATCGATTATCCACTTGTTAAGAGTTTCTTCTTCAAGAGATATAGCATTTAGATATTTTGCAAAAAACTCTACGAGTCCACCTTCATTCCCGGAAAATAAATCATCTGGAACATAGACATAATTGCCAATTCTTCCTTTTGTATTCCCGCGAAATTTATCTCTATAGTATGCATCCGTTGTTCCTACAATTGCATTAATTCTACACATATTCTTATCTGGATACTCTTCGCGGGTCATCAAAAGAGCATCTAACAAAGAATTATCTACTCCGGAGGTGGCAGTAATATCCTCAATCATTACAGTAAGAGTTTTTTCTTGTTTTTTTAATTCCTGCCTAATTTCAGTTATTACATCCTTCAAATCGCCCGGCTCAAGTCCAGAACAACGCTGGATTACCGTTTCAACAAAACGATTAACATATGTGCATAATTTGCTTGCATACGTTTCGTCTCTTAATATTGTATCAGCCATCCCTTGTGCTTTTGCATCAGCAGTAGTAAGCTTATTTCTAAAAGTTGAATCAAATTCAAAATCTTCTGGTCTAAACTCCGCCACAGAATCATTTATATCATTGGTTTTATTCTCTGCAAATTTACTATAAATACGGTCTATGGGTCCCCCATCTTCCAAAAGACGTCCTTTGAACAAAGAGTTAGACATAAGAGCAACCAGTCGATTCCTGTTAACATTACTAATATATCTCTCACCATCTTCCTCTCCGGCTCTTCCGTCATCGTTTTCTATCTGAATGATAAATGAATGATACAATGTATCCTTCAGCTCGATTTCAGGGACGGTTATTGAAGCCGATGCAAGCTTTTTATATAATTCCCTATTCGGCAGATTCTTCACTTCCGGAAGCTCAATTAATTGTCGAATAGTTCCTTTCAAAGTATTATCAGCTCTTCGAATAGGCAGAATAACTTCATTTTCTGTTTTTCGCAGTTCATGCATAGTATATAACCATCTAATCAGATGCGATTTTCCTGCCCCACTATCTCCTACCACTAAAACAAACTGATCTACGTCTTTTTCAGGCATAAATCTATCATACACTTCTTCTTCGCTTTTGGGTGACTTTTTATCCTGTTCTGGCACTTCTGCATGAACAGTTAATTGATCCGTAATAAAAAGTTTCTTCATAGGAACATGCGTAGCAAGAAAATCAGCCTGGGAATTATGCATTACATCAGGTCGTAAAACATTCATCATTCGTTTTTTTGCAATTTCTTTATTCAAATCTCTTTACCCCCTTATATACAACAGAAGTAATATGTTGATTAAATGACTCTTTCGATGGATACAAAACCCATTTTCCTTCTTGGTCACTTCTAGACCTTAATTCTATCTCTCCATTGTCATGAAGTTGACGTAAAGCGTTTGATAATGCAATATTTAATCTATAATCTGTCACCTGAGCAGGTAATACAATTTTCCCATAGTTTATAAACTTATTCATAAACTCATCAAAATCATATTCTTTCTTCTTTTCCAATTCCATCAAGGAAATAGTGTCTTTAACAAATACATAAGCATTCGGTAGAAAAACAAATTCATTCATATATCCAAATCCAAGAAATTGTGACCAGAAACGCCATCCTCTTATTTCAGTGTCTTTAACCGTTTCCTTTAATTGTTCAGAAAGGTAGTTTAACATTTGTGAATCGGAAATCGAATCAAATTCATAAATCTTCTCATTCATATTTAAAATAACATTTGAACACTTCCAAAACTGGTCATGTTCAAATTTAGGCAAAACCGAAATAACATATCTTCGAAACTCATGCATCGTTTTTATTTCATTTTTTGTAACGGACACAGAAACCATACCTTCTGAATCACTAATTAGATCCAGTTCAATTGCAGCCTTTATAATTTTGGAAAAATAGGAGGAGGAATCCTCACATAACTCTTCAGGTTCCATCAATCTCCGTATTTCGCTTCTTGTTATCGGTCCTTTGGCATCGACAATTCTATAAAGTGCATAGACTCTTGCCGGAATAGCTTCAGTCACCATATTGCCTATAAACATAAATATACCCCCTATTTAATCACCCCGCCGTTAATAACCGACGATAATTGTTTTCCTGTCAAATCCGAAACAATAAAATCATTAGGTGAAATATGTATTGTTTTTCTTCCATTTTTTTGATACTTTTTTATAATTCGGTATTCATTTACTGCTTCGGTAGGATTTGTACTGTACACAGCCATCAGAAGGCCAGATAAATAAAAACCATTATCTCTTTTCTGCAAATCAGAATATTCCTTATAGTTCATAATAATTAGGCAAGGATTCAAATCATCATTAATACAAGTATCTTGATTTGTTATGATAACATCAGGTTCATATTTTCTTATAATATCTTCCGTCAAAGAGTAATTAATGAGACATATTTCATCAGTATTTGCAAATAGTTGTTTTACGTTTTCTGCAATATTTTTCTGTGGATTAGAAACATCAATCAATAACGGGAAACGATAAGGTTCATCAAAAACGACTTCAGTGTGCTGTCCACATCCTGGACAATACTCAGACACAAGTGGGTATGTATCATAAAACATCGTTGACCAACAAACCTTCCCTTCATTTTCTATGGATGATTTTATAAGCAAGAACGCCGATAAAGAATCATTAGCCTCCTTTTCACGTATACTATCAAATAATCTCATGGTTTCATCAGATTCAGCGGTAATAAGATCATTTAAAATACGAATTGTGAAAATATATCTATTATTATCATCTTGAGTTATAGAAGAAATACTTATCAAATTATGTCTGTTTAATAATAAGAGCACATTAATATTCCATTTTTCATCAGTCTCATTTCCTTCTTCAAAGTAATTAATCTTATTGTAGTTTGGCTTAGTAGACGCAATAATTGATATTTCTCCACCAATCCAAATATTGTTAGGGTTTTTATACATACTCCACCAACGTCCCCAAAGCTTTTCTAATGTCAAAACCTTAGTAACGTGTTTATTTGCTTTTGAAAGATCCTCATCATTAATACACATTATACTTAGGCAAGGGAGTGAATCTCGTCCTCCTCTTCCAAGTTCTTGATAATATGCGTCTGGACTTTCAGGTATATAGAGATGAATCACGCTTCTAACATCCGGTTTATCAACCCCAACACCAAAAGCAGATGTAGCAATCATTATTTCAAAGCGATTTTCAGTCCATTCTTTTATCAGTTTTTGTCTTTCTTCGGAATTTGTTTCACCTGTAAACGTCCTTATGTTCTTATAATCATAAGCATATAAATACTTTCTCCAATATTCTGCATCATACGGAGAATTAACATATAAAATCATAGGCTTCGGCATTAGGTTAACTAATTCCAAAACATTTTTCTTCTTTTCGTAGAAGCTATTAGTTCTATTTAGTATAAACTTAGGTTCTTTTCTTAAAGAATCACATCTTATCTCAAGCCATTTGTTGTTATCTGCAAATATTTTTTTAAGTTTTTTAACTGTATCGTCTCTATATGTTGCAGATAGCAAAAAAGTTCTTATGCTTGGATTTACTTTTAATAATTCACGTCTCCAAGGTCCTAAACATTGATAATCAACTCTAAAAAAATCTCCCCACGCAACAACAATATGCGCTTCATCAATAATAATATTTTTTATATAATTAATGCTATTTGCCTCTTCAATAAGATTTATAAACTGCTCATTTTTAATCAACGCTTCCGGTGAAATAAATAAAATCCTTGCTGTTTTGTTCCTTACGGCACTAGAAATCAAATGAACATTCTTAGCCCCGCTATAATAGCAAAAAATCTCTCCTTCTTTTGCACCCTTTATATTCTTTTTTGCAACTCTTTCTTGATCTATTGCAAGAGAAACTGTGGGAACAATAACTATCGACAATCCTTTACTCTCATAACCTAAAACCTGTGTTATAAGGCTCTTACCACCTCCAGTAGGCATAGAAAGAAGCGTTGTATACGAAGCTGGTGTATTTAATGCACCAAAGACGCACATCTTCTGTTCGAATGATTTGAAAGAGTCAAAACCAGTAAGATTCCTCATAAATTGATTCATTCTTAAACAATATGGTGTTGCAGTTTTTATAGTTTCTGAATTTATATTTATAAAGGCCTCTTCAACAAATGATTTATGATTAATAAAGTTAGGTACATTATATGTTGCATAATATTTTTTAGAGGACTCATTAAAGTAAATTGAAAAGTGATTGTTTAGCATTAAGCCACTATCTTTAATACATAATTCGGCATTAAAAGAAAGCATAAACTCCCTTATTACACTCAAATAATCTGATTTCCCTGCTAAACCTTTTTTGTATAAATCATTTACATTGAGCAAGCGAATAACTACATTGTCAAGATAGTTTTCAACAACAGTATTTTCATCTTTTCTTTCATAATGAAATGTCTCCATCTCGGAATTTATTAATTTTTCTATATTTTCAATGATTGTCTCTCTATCCATTTCTTTTTACCAACCACATATAACATGCCGATTCCATTCTTATAATTGGTTTTGATAAGCTTTCATAAATAATGTCATATTGTTTTTTTAATTCTTCCAAGGAATCTTCTTTCATCCCATAAAAGATGGCTCTAGATTCAATTGTAGAAATGGTCTGTTCTATCATTTCTTTTGCCCCGGAAAGATTTGATTCCTTTTGAAATCTTTCTTTTGCTCTTTTTCTGGCTATTGCACTACTCTTGCTCACATAGTTTTCCCATTCATCCTCATGATGTTTCGATTTAAACCAATCTAGATTACTAGTCTTCTCATATCTAGAAATCCCGAGAAATCCACCATCTCTATCCATCCCTCGCTTTCCTAAATGCTCTATATCATCATTTTTGTTAAAGTAACCTTTTTTTACTATTCTTTTATGTTCGTCCAAAACTATTTTTTCTGCAACATCCTGAGGATTACTTAAAGAAACCGCTATAGTTTGAACTGAAGTAGCAAGGTACTGTCTGAACAGACCTAGTGAAAAAAGTGAAACTCCTTTATCAAGTAATAGTCGTTCATTTGGTTCAATCGAAAATGTATACACAAACCCCTTCCAGTTTATTGAAGACAGCGCTGCAAAAGCAGATGACATTCCTCGATAGGAATGCATGGCATTATCTGTAATACAATCAAATATTTCATCACCAGGTGCGTAAAAATGAATATAATCATTTTTAATAGCTACATCTCTATCAAATGTACCGGTAATTCTTCTGTTATCGTGGCTGACATTCTTCTTTTTTTCTTCTACCCCTCTTTGAACTCTAATTTCCATTTCATTTTGTTTTTTGCTCAAATAATTATCCCAATTGGGGGGGATCAAAAAAGAATTCCTTGCTGAGCTAACGTGAAAATTATTCTCATCAAACGTCACCAATCCTTGTTTTCCACTCTGCATAACCGCTTCAAATCCAGCTAAAGAGGCCCAACTCATCATAGTACTACTGAACAATTCATTTTCGTTAAATTGATAATCATTTAGTAATCTCTTTAGTTGATTATATAATGGTTTGAATCTCAAGGCAGCTGTATCAAATATTTGCTCTTTTTGAACCGTTTCTCTCATTGCTTTTGATTCATTAACTAAGTCTGGCACTACACTATAAAGGCCAAATTCAAAATCACTTGATATTGAATCGGTGATTCTATTATTAATATCATTCATTATTATTTCTAATCCACTAAGGGATTGTGAGAAGACACTTAGCCCGTTGTTCCAAAGATTAAACAACTGTTCTTCATAACTATCTACAGTATGGATAACCACAGATGTTACTGGAATCTCTATATTTCTTCCCATTCGATCCAATCGGCCAATTCGCTGTTCTATTGAATTAATATTCCATGGCAAATCTATATGTATTACATAATCTGCCATTTGAAGGTTCCTACCTTCACCTCCAGATTTATCACAAATCAAAATATTACATTTTTTATCCGATTGAAACCTATAGATGTTTATTTCTGCTTCTTCTGTATTCATGGATTTTGAAAATCCAGCAACTTCTTCTCCATAGGCCATTTTTAATACTTTAAAATACACATCAAACGTTTCCGGTTGATCTGTAAACAATACCACTTTTTTACCAAACAACTCCGTGTCTATGAAATGAAGCAATAACACTATTCTTGAAGGATGGACATCTATATCATCTAGTATATCGGCCATATTTTCGATAATTCCATCCTCTTCCTCAATCCATCTCTTTGCACTCTTAATCACAGATTCTGGAATATCAAGTTTGTGGCTCATTTCCTTTAATCTTGCATAAAAAGACCACGGCGAGGAAAAAAAAGATTCCAAAAGAGGTTTAATATCCCTTTCAACTATGATTCTATCCATCTTTTCTTGATGATTTAGAATCCATTCCTTTAATAGTCTATAAGATTCATTCTCATAATAATTAG
>Ga0310691_10003282_pt1 | contig 19703 bp, 11 predicted proteins | sample 176DNAGHGlowgp2_FD_203887 | JGI IMG/M metagenome (GOLD analysis project Ga0310691, IMG submission 203887) | Sheep rumen microbial communities from Palmerston North, Manawatu-Wanganui, New Zealand - 1766 DNA GHGlow gp2 (v2) (version 2) | ecosystem: Host-associated > Mammals > Digestive system >...
TGTCAGCAGACGGTATTCCGTCTCGTCTTTGCCCAACTGAAACATAGGGGCATATTTGAATTCGTTCATAGTTTATGGTTTATGGTTTACAGTTTAATATCCAAAAATTTCTTCTGTTGTCAGTCGCTTGATAGGACCAATCTTTTGCAACGACTCGATGTCCAGTTCCTTCTCGTCGCCAAGGATGACATAGCGGTAGGGCTTGTTTGCAATATTCTCCTTCTCGAAGTTCACGATATCCTGCAGGGTCAGCGCAGCGAGACCATTGTAGGTCAGTTCGCTGGTTTGCTTGTTGATACCCAAACGCTTTGACAAGAGATAAGCATTGAGGATGCCCATCTTTGTGGTGCGCTCGCTCGCCAACTGCTTGGTGAGACCTTCTTTCGCGATGTTGAAGGCTGTTTCGCTAGCAGGCATCTCGTCGAGAATCTCCTTGAAATGGTTGATGCAATCCATCATCTTGTCGTTCTGAGTGATGATATGTGCCAGGAACGACTCTTTACGGTCGTTGTAGAGCGGCTGCAGGTAGTAGGCGAAAGCGTTATAAGCCAGTCCGCGTGACTCACGCATCTCCTGGAATACCACACCGTTCATGCCGCCACCGAAATATTCGTTGAACAGATCCTGTACGGCATATTCCTCGGGATGCCATCCGCGACCTTCATTATGATACATTCGCATGTAGATGTTCTTTGCATCGTAGGGAGCAATGAGAATCTCGTTTTCTGTAGCCAGCTGCTCCAGATACGGCTTGTTCTCAGGTACGGCGGAGAGTTTCTTGGGGGTCTTATGGGTAGCGGTCACAGCTGCGGCTACCTCTTTCTCGCTCATCGGACCATAATACATCACCACATGCTCGAAGTTGATCATGCCCTTCAGCAGGTCGATAAATGTCTGAGGATCGGTCTCTTTGAGCTGTTGTGCCGACATGACATCAGTGTTGTTGTTGCGAGGACCAACGGTGGCGTAGCTATACAGACGTGCGAAGTTCTGTCGCTGGTTCTTCTTGGCATCTTCGCGTCCTTTCAGCAGGATGGTCACCAGTTCTCCGTAAGCCTCTTTGTCGGCCTTCGCATTCTTCAGCAGGTCTTCCAACAGAGCCATCGCCTTGGTCATGTTCTCACTCAGACCATTGAGGGTGATAGTGATGTTTTCTGCACCTACGCTGATGTTCCAGTCACAGCCCAACTCATAGAACTTCTGTTTGAAGTCAACGGCAGAGAGCTTGTCGGTACCGAGATACTCCAGGTAGTCGGCAGCGATGTCGTAGCGGTTGTCAGCACTCTTACCAAACTCATAGCGGTAAGCCAGTGTGAACAAGCCGTTGGTGTTGTTCTTCACATAGTAGAGGGGCAGACCTTTCTTGGTCTCCGTGATAGTCATGTCTTTCTGGAAATCCACAAACTTCGGCTGTATCGGTTCCACCTTCGAGTTCTGGATGTCTTTGACAAACTGACTCATCTGGTCGCGGTTGGTAGGAATCGGTGTGATGGTTGGCTTGTCAATCTTCTTCTGCAGCGAGTCAACACCCTGTGCCTTGTAAACGGTCACGTATCCGTCAGTGAAGAAGTTGTTGGCGAAGTCAACGATTTCCTGTTTGGTAATCTTCGAGATGCGGTCGATAAATCCCACTTTCTGCTGCCAGTCTTCGTCGTTGATGAAGGCATCGACATACATATCGGCTCGTCCGCTGTTGCTTTCCAGCAGCGCGTAGTAGGAACGTTTCTTGTTGTTGATGATGCTGGGCAGCAGGTTGTCGGGGAAGTCACCCTTCTTCAGCTTTTCGATTTCACCCAGCATCAGCTCCTTCACCTCATCGAGTGTCTGACCCTCTTTCGGCCGGCCCATCAGGAAGAAGGCTCCGTGGTCGTGCAGCAGTTCGGCACCACCATAGGCCGACTGTACCTTCATGGTCTGGTTCAGGTCGAGGTCGAAGAGGCCGGCGCGTCCGTTGCTCAGCACGTCTTCCATCAGCTGCAGGGTATCGGCCTGTGCCTCATTTGCTTGTTTGGCACGCCATCCCATCCAAATCGTCTCAGCCTCCTGACCCACGATGGTCGTATCCTTGGGCTGTGTGAGCGGGGGTAGGGGAGCAAACGTAGGCTGTGCCACATCAGCACCTGGTTTCCACGAACCGAAATACTTGTCGATGATGGCAATCACCTTGTCGGGGTCGAAGTCGCCCGCCATACAGATAGCCACATTATTTGGAACGTACCACTTGTTGAAGTAGTTCTTGATATTCACAATCGAAGGGTTCTTCAGGTGCTCCTGCGTACCGATGGTGGTCTGTGTACCGTAGGGGTGGTTGGGCCACAACATCTTGGAGATGGTTGCAAAGAGTTTGCGGTTGTCCTGAGCGATACCGATGTTATACTCTTCATATACCGCCTCCAACTCGGTGTGGAACCCGCGGATGACCATATTCTGGAAACGGTCAGCCTGAATCTTTGCCCAGTTTTCTATCTCGTTGCTGGGGATGTCTTCCGTATAGCAGGTCACATCGTTAGAGGTATAGGCATTCGTTCCCTGTGCACCGATGGCAGCCATCAGCTTGTCGTACTCATTGGGAATGAAATACTGTGCGGCAATCTGTGAGATGCTATCAATCTCGTGGTACTTCTGTTTGCGCTGAGCCGGGTCGGTGATGAGGCGGTATTCCTCATAGCGTGCCTGGATCTCGTCCAACAGCGGTTTCTCTGCCGCAGGATTGTTGGTACCGAACTTATCGGTACCCTTGAACATCAGGTGCTCCAGGTAGTGAGCCAGACCAGTTGTCTCCGCAGGGTCGTTCTTGGAACCGGTACGTACGGCAATGTAGGTTTGGATACGCGGTTTCTCTGCATTCACGGAGAGATAAACCTTCAGGCCATTGTCTAACGTATAAATGCGAGTTTTGGCCAAATCGCCCGCTACCGTTTTGTACGGATAATCCTTCGCCTGTGAACCCATCGCGAGGGCTACCAAACAGGCAGATAGCAAAATCTTAATCTTCATAATCTATTTCGTGATCTAATTTGGATATAAAGTCGTCAAATACGTCTTGTTCAACATCACCCATTGCAAATTCCTTCTCGGCATCCTTGCGTATTTCAGCAATCCAGGCACGACGTGCTTTGCGGTAGTCTTCATGAATGAATTCCACGTCTTTCTGTGTGATTTCTTTCAGACCGTAGTACTCAAGAATAATATTGTATGTCCACACCCATTGGTATTCGCGGAAATGTTCATGGATATCTTCGAAACGCTGGATGATGCCCCTTACGTTGTCGATATCGCCATTCTTGATGTCGTTGATGAGACGCTCTTCCTCACTGGCTGGGAGCAGCAGACCAGACAGGTCGTTCCATTTACCCAAGCCGACATCAGATGTAGGCTTCTGGAGGAATCCCTCTTTGACAGCACGTTTCAAGACGGCACCCAGATAGATACGCAGGGCAATGTCGTAGTATTTGATACCCTTGCGCAGTGAGGACGCGTTGATAATGTACTCGTGGTAGTTATAGCTCGATACATTATCACCTCCAGCCTGACGCAACGCCTCAAGAATCTTTTTGCCCTCAAGAATCTCACCAACGGTAAACGGTGACAACCAGTCGAAATTGATGATACTCTTCTTACAACTGGCAGCACGCTTGTCACGCTGCGGCCATTTCTTGATATCGCGATACAAACCTACTGTTGTGATGTTACGACCAGGTACGATATACATTGTCTCACCATAAGCCAGCAGATAGGCAAACGGCAGACAACGCATATCTGGATGGTTCATCAATTTACCGAAACAAACGGAGAACGCACCGATTTTCGCAGGCATCAGCACGTAGGCACCGCTGGCGGTTTTCGTTCCGCGCTCCAATGTTCCGTAGTGCATCGGTCCCATCTTATAGGCGTGGTTCGAGAAATTCGTATTGGAACCAGCGTTGTAAAACGAGAACTCACCGCCGATCAGCAGGCTACTCTTATGATGGCTGGCAGAGAACGGACCACAGAAAGCGGCACATGCTTCACCATTGGCCATATAGCTGTTGGCAAAGAACAAACTTGCCTCTGCCGTAAAACCGTTGGTAATCTGGCAGGCTTCGCCTACAAAGCAGTCCTGCATCTTCACAGAGTTCGTGATGGAACAGCCGTTGCTGATGATGGAGTTTTCGCAGATGACGCCCGTACCGATATATACGCTGGCATCCTTTGAACTCATGATGGTACAGTCACTCAGTCGTGAGGCTCCGCTGATTTCACAGTCGTCTTTGATAACGGTATTGGTAATCTCCTTCGTGTTGATAATCTTCACGTTGTTGCCAATGGTACCCTGATCCGGTGTATCGAGTTTTATTCCCTCGTTGACCATCAGGTGAATGGCTTTCTTCAGTTGCTGGTCGTTGAAATGTTTCACCATGAAAGCAGCCAGCTGACTGTTCAGTTCGTTGAAGAGAATCACATTGCCGTCGCCCATCTCGTTGAGCACGCTTACCATGTGTCCTTCGCCGTAAGTAGCGCCTTCGGTGGTCTCCATCGTGCAGATGTTAGAGATGTAACAGTCGTTGCCGATGGTATAGTTGTTGATGAAGTTGCCGATTTTCTCAATCAGACAGTCGTTGCCGACGGTGACGTTGCGCAGGGTGGCATCGTTGATACCGGAATGCTTGGTAAAGCCGGCACTCACTTCTACTTGCTTTTCAAATTCTCCCAGTCGGATGTCGCCATAAAACATGACGCGATGGAAAGAATACGGTTTGAATCGCTCAGCTACTTCTACGCGGTTCCAATCCTCAGCCCAACAATTATTGGCTTCCAGGACCTGAATCTCTTCAGGTGTCAGTTTTCGGTAATTATTCATATTAAATCTGTTTATGTTGTTATGATTCTATTTCAGGGTACAGAAAATCATTATAAGGATACTTCTGTACATGCATCTCGCGTACCTTTTTATATAGTATCTCTCGGAACTCATCGATATTTTCTTTCTCGCGGGCAGAGATAAACAAACAGTTTTCGTTGAGTTTTGCCATCCAGGTGCGCTTCAGTTCCTCCAACGTGATATTCTCTTTCGTAGCAGGAGTCAGGTCGTCGGGTTCTTTCTCCACCCAGGTGTATTGGTCGATTTTATTGAACACAATCATCGATGGCTTTTCTGCACACCCCAAGTCGGCAAGGGTCTTCTCGACGACTTGGATCTGTTCTTCGAAATCGGGGTGGGAGATATCGACCACATGCAACAACAAATCGGCCTCGCGCACCTCGTCCAGCGTTGATTTAAACGAGTCAACGAGGTCGGTAGGCAGTTTGCGGATAAAGCCGACGGTATCGGCCAACAAGAACGGCAGGTTTTCAACCACCACCTTACGAACGGTCGTGTCTAATGTAGCAAACAATTTGTTCTCAGCAAACACCTCACTCTTTGCCAAGAGGTTCATGATGGTTGATTTGCCAACATTGGTATAGCCAACCAAAGCAACGCGGATGAGGCGTCCCCTGTTCTTGCGCTGAGTCGTTTTCTGTTTGTCAATTTCCACCAAACGCTGTTTCAGTAAGGTGATACGCTGGAGGATAATACGGCGGTCCATCTCCAACTGGGTTTCACCAGGACCACGCAAACCAACAGAACCTTTTCCGCCACCGCTTCCAGAACCACCGCCCTGACGTTCCAAGTGGGTCCACAGACGTTGCAAACGGGGGAGCATATAGCGGTATTGTGCCAGTTCTACCTGCGTCTTGGCGTTGGCTGTCTGTGCACGCATCGCAAAGATATCCAGAATCAAACTTGTACGATCCAGAATCTTCACTTTCAGTTCGCTTTCTATATTGCGTATCTGTTTGGCTGTAAGCTCATCGTCGAAAATCACCATACCGACAGGTTCTTCATCGTCTTCCTTTTGCTTGATAAACTGACGGATTTCCTCCAGCTTACCTTTTCCGACATAGGTGACCTGACTGGGGCCGCCTACACGCTGTGTAAAGCGCTTTACAGTAATAGCGCCAGCAGTGTCGGCAAGAAATTCCAGCTCGTCAAGGTATTCTTTTGTTTTCGCTTCACCTTGTTGGGGAGTAATCAGTCCCACCAGTATCGCAGTCTCCGCTTTAGCCTCGGATATAACGAATTCTTTCATTCCTTTAATTTTTACAGATTGCAAAGATAGCAAAAGTCGAAGATAATACAAAGAAAAATACATTTTTCTTTTATTATTACCTTCTCTCACATCGCAAACAGATATCATTACACGTAAACGTTTGCGTATTTTTTTGTATGTAAAATCATCGATTTTTTTGATTTATATCAATTATTTGCATACTTTTGCATCGTTGATTTTGGATTTCCAAATGAAACTACAATAAAAACTCAAACTGCTGAAACATTCAAAAGTGTACAAGGTCCCGACGCGATGTCAGGACCTTGTTCGTTTTCGGAAATGTTATTTTTGTTTAATTCTAATCCTTTTTTGATGGTGATATTATCGAAAAAAATTACTTTTGCGCCCGTATTTTAATCGTAAATGTTCAAACAACAAGACACAAGTATTTTATGAGACTAATTATTGAACCAGATTATGCGAAAATGTCGCAATGGGCTGCGAATCACGTCATTGAGAAGATCAATGCATTTAATCCTACACCAGACCGTAAGTTCGTGCTCGGATTGCCTACAGGTTCTTCTCCTGAGGGTATGTATGCAGAGTTAGTAAAGGCTAATAAAGAAGGCCGCGTGTCGTTCAAGAATGTGCTGACATTCAACATGGACGAATATGTAGGTCTGCCAGAGGAGCATCCAGAGAGCTACCATAGCTTTATGGCTCGCAATCTGTTCGACCACATCGACTGCCCCAAAGAGAATATCCATATCCTGAACGGCAACGCCAAGGACTTAGAGGCAGAATGTGCTCATTATGAGGAGATGATTGCTGAAGCCGGCGGTATCGATTTGTTTATCGGCGGTATCGGTCCTGATGGTCATATCGCATTCAATGAGCCATATTCTTCGCTCACCAGTCGTACTCGTGTGAAGACGCTCACCACCGACACCATCATCGCCAACTCCCGTTTCTTCGACAACGATGTCAACAAGGTACCCAAACTGGCGTTGACAGTAGGTGTGGGAACCGTTTGCGATGCCCGCGAAGTGATGATTCTGGTCAACGGACACCATAAGGCTCGTGCCCTTCGTGCTGCTGTCGAAGGTGCTGTTTCTCACGAATGGACCATCAGTGCTCTGCAGTTGCATCCGCACGGAATCATCGTAGCCGATGAGCCTGCTACCGATGAACTGAAGGTTGGAACCTACAAGTATTTCAAGGATATAGAAAAGAACAACTTGCTTTAAGTCTTACTCCCGATCCTTCACTAGAAAGTGGGGTAGGTTGTCAGAAGAATTGATGAGGAGGGAAAAAATTCCCTCCTTTTTCTTTGTTATTCGTATAAAACTTCGTAATTTTGTCCACAGAAAATTAGGAGGACAAATCATGACGAAAGAAAAAATCACCCAGGAAAACTTCAATGCGGAGTATGTTGACAGCATCGAACTGCAACAGATAGACAAGTTCGTCTGTGCCGAGATGGGGCGTCAGATTCATCGATATATCAAAGGAATGTGTGGTACCAAGCACATGATGGAGAAGTTTGAAGAGGCGATTTCCCATCTGTCGGTGCCTGAGAAGGAAGAAGCGATAGCACGATATATCGATCTGAACCGTAAGGCGATACGTGGTTTGGATATGAAGATTGTGCTGATTCGGGCAATGGCCAACTATTGCGATACCTACGATTATTTCCATACACTTGCCAACGACTCCCAAAAGGTAGAATTCTATTTAGCACGCATCGAAGAGAAATATATCCGTTTCCATTCTGTATTCGAGGAAAACGGGAAGTTCGGAATCAAAGACTATAAGGGCGATGTGATTCTGCGTCCGGAATATGAGTTCCTGCGTACCTGCTACGTCTATGTTGACGACTTGGTACGCCTGCCGATTATCGCGCAGAAGAACGGCAAACTGGGATTAGTGCTTCCCGATCAGGAGAATACGGTCGTAGCCGATTTCCTTTACGACGACATCTCCCTGCGCGATGAATATCCGTATTTCGAAGCACGAAAAGGGCGCAAGAAAGGGTTCCTGGATAAACATGGGCAGTTCGTAAGATAATTATGAATTATGCATTATGAATTATGCATTACTTAAGCGTTTCTTAAAAGATTGGACGCTGCCAGTGGCGATGACCACTGGCACGGTTTTTTATCTGCTGTTTGCTTTTACACCAGGACTGGAAGAAGCATCCGCATTCTTCGACCCAATCTTCGACACCATCTTCCCGATGTTCATGTTCCTCATCCTCTTTGTCACCTTCTGCAAAGTGGATTTCCGACGCTTACGACCTGTTCTGTGGCATTGGTGGACAGGGTTGTTTCAATTACTTTTCGTAGCAGTCATCGTGGGTTCAATCCTGGTGTTTGACATTCATGGGAAGAACCTGATACTTCTCGAAGCCATCCTCACCTGCATCATCGGACCAGGAGCAGCTGCGGCAGCTGTTGTTACACAGAAACTGGGTGGCTCGTTGGAGGAAATGACCACCTATACCTTCATCTCCAACTTCCTGTGTGCCACATTGGTGCCCGTTTGTTTTCCATTGATTGATCCATCGGCCGATATGGGTTTCCTGTCGTCGTTCTTCCTGATATTATATAAGGTGTGCCTCGTGCTGGTGTCGCCCATGTTCTTGGCCTATATCGTCAAGCATTCCATGCATCGCTTCCATCAGTGGGTTATCAGCATCAAAGACTTGAGCTATTACCTCTGGGCAGTTTCTTTGGCTATCGTTACAGGTACCACCGTGAAAAACATCTGTCATGCAGAGACCACCATTGGTTTCCTCTTCCTCATAGCCCTATTGGGATTGATACTCTGTATCATCCAGTTCTCCGTAGGGCGTTATGTCGGTCATTTCTTTCATCGGACAATCGAGTCAGGTCAGGCATTAGGGCAGAAGAACACCGCCTTCGCCATCTGGATAGCCTATACCTACTTGAATCCTTTGTCGTCAGTAGGACCAGGTTGCTATATCCTTTGGCAGAATATCATCAACAGCGTGGAAATCTGGCAGCATCGCAAGAATCAGGAATCACCAAGAAAACACTGATCCACGTTGAAGAAATACCAAGCTACCTCTCAAAAAACGTAATATAGACTGTCAGACTGACAGGAACGCTGTGTATCAGTGAGTTACACTGTTTTAAGACTGACAGAGACTGACAGGAGACTGACAGGAATTTTCTTTACAAACTGGTTATCTTTGCATATAATTGCATAAATATCCATCATTTTCATGAGTTTTTTCTTTAAATTCTCTATGCAATATGTAGCTTTTTTATCACTTTTTGCATTTTTCATTCCATTTTTCGCTCTTTTTAGTGCTAGTTTTGCCAGTTTTAGACCAATTTTTACCCCTTTTAGGGGTCATTTTACCAAATTCTATTTGTGTTTGTAAATATTTAATAACCAATCAAATAACGATTGTTTTCGAGCTAATATCTTTATCAAAACCATTCCTTTTTGCAAAAATGAAATTCTCTAGAGAATTTTTTGTAAGAGGATAGCTTTCGCAACAAATTCTCTAGAGAATTTTGTGCAAAAGCATACCTTTTACCCTCCAAAACCTGTCAGTCTCCTGTCAGTCTCTGTCACTCTTTTCAAGACTGCAGGCCCTGTGTTTATCGGCGTTCTGTCAGTCTGACAGTCTATTTTTCAAAATTTTGTGTTTTATCTCAAAATATACAATTACAAAAAATGCATATATATACGATTTCGCAAACCTATTAATGACACTGCTGCTTCATAACCCAACGACGGATTTCTACAATATATCCGTCGTTTTCTTTTCCGTTTTGCTCGGTTTTCTCTACCTTTGCATCGTAAATCATATAATCTAACAATATTGGTCGTTTTACAAGTAATTCAAAGCAAGGTCGTAGACTGATAGAACGGGAAATCGTGAAGGAAAAATAAGTGCAGAAATGACAGAACACGAGAAATGGCAATGGCAGGAGCCGGGAAGGGCCTGGAAGGGTGTGGGCCTGTACCACATCACACTGACTATTCCCGACCGTAGGCCTCTGTTGGGCACGTTGGACATCCCTGACGGTGATCCCACGATGACCGCAGTGAGACGCACACCACTTGGCAATTCTCTGGTTGATTGCCTACTGGACATCCCCAACCACCATCCAGAGGTGCAAGTGCTTCACTTCTGCCTTATGCCCGACCACCTACATGCTGTTTTGTATGTCCGCCGTACGATGCCTACAGGCATCAAGGGGATGGTACGTGGGTTTTGGCAGGGCGTAAAGAAACTGGGACGGGCTTCTTCCATTATTCCGAATGACATTCGGAGGAACTGCCAAGAAGGAACTCTAGGACTTCAGGAAGCTACGCGCAACCTGGAAGTTTTCGCTGAGGGCTTAAAAGGACAGATGAGCGACGAGGCCTATTACAACCTGTATCCAGTCTTCACTGAAATGCCCTTCATTCGGCCGATGGGACGAAAGGCTCAACTGCCCAATACCATACGTTATATCGATATGAACCCCCAGCGGTTGGCCACGAAGCGCCTGAAACCAGGCTTCTTCAGGGTACAAAAGGGCATCGAGATTGGTGGCTATAGTTTTGACAGCGTGGGCAATGTAGCCCTGCTACATGCCGAGTATTATGACGTAGTGCATGTGCGCAGCGTCTGGGTGAAAGCAGCAGAGCATGGTGACAGTCAGACCCTTCGGGACTATATGAACAGCTGCGTGCTCAAGGCTCGCAAGGGGGTGGTGATGGTGTCGCCGTTCATCTCGCCGCAGGAAAAGCAGGTGATGCAAGTATTGATCAACGAGCAGCATCCTTTCATATTGCTTGCCGACAATGGTTTTCGCGATTATTATAAGCCGTCCGATGCGCTTTTTGATGCTTGTGCTGCAGGTCGGGTGCTGATTTTAAGTCCTTGGCCTTATGATGCGGGCAAGCGTCACATCAGTCGCGCCGACTGCGTGAACCTGAACAAGATGGCTGAAGAGTTTTGCAAAACAATGGAAACAGACTATGACAGCATGTGTCACGTACCAGGTACCTGACATGTGATAGAGTCATGAGCAACGTGTTGTGATTAGCTAAAAATTTCGTATCTTTGCACCAGTATAAACAACACGATACGCCATCAGACGGTCGTGCTGCTTGTTGTGATTAGCTAAAAATTTCGTATCTTTGCACCAGTATAAACAACACCGTGCTGTGGTCAACGGCAAAGGTGACAGTTGTGATTAGCTAAAAATTTCGTATCTTTGCACCAGTATAAACAACTTATCCATCAACCACTGCACGCTCATCATGTTGTGATTAGCTAAAAATTTCGTATCTTTGCACCAGTATAAACAACAGGATCATAGAATCGCACTCCCGTATCCTTGTTGTGATTAGCTAAAAATTTCGTATCTTTGCACCAGTATAAACAACGTCGGTCTGCCGCCACCTGCCACGTCGCGGTTGTGATTAGCTAAAAATTTCGTATCTTTGCACCAGTATAAACAACTTTGACAGTACTACAAACAACAACCCGTTGTTGTGATTAGCTAAAAATTTCGTATCTTTGCACCAGTATAAACAACAGCCTTCGCCAATCGTCGGCATCCGTCCGCGTTGTGATTAGCTAAAAATTTCGTATCTTTGCACCAGTATAAACAACTAGCAAGGCCTTCAACTAAAGAAGTAGTAAGTTGTGATTAGCTAAAAATTTCGTATCTTTGCACCAGTATAAACAACTCCCATTCAAATAGTAGTGTTTTTGTTGGTGTTGTGATTAGCTAAAAATTTCGTATCTTTGCACCAGTATAAACAACGTTTCCATTGCTCGGTGTTCATGACGGCTGGTTGTGATTAGCTAAAAATTTCGTATCTTTGCACCAGTATAAACAACGCAAAGAACTCGGTGCCGCGCCCTGACGGGTTGTGATTAGCTAAAAATTTCGTATCTTTGCACCAGTATAAACAACAAAAACCGTTTTGGACGAGGGACTTTGATGTTGTGATTAGCTAAAAATTTCGTATCTTTGCACCAGTATAAACAACAAGAAGAAGGCCGACCGCCGTATGTCGCGGTTGTGATTAGCTAAAAATTTCGTATCTTTGCACCAGTATAAACAACCCCAGAATCTCGTAAGCGTTGTGGTCGTCAGTTGTGATTAGCTAAAAATTTCGTATCTTTGCACCAGTATAAACAACTGAGAATGTATAAGTCTAGAGATGGTATTGTTGTGATTAGCTAAAAATTTCGTATCTTTGCACCAGTATAAACAACTCAGCCGTGTTTCTTAGTGTTACATACATGGTTGTGATTAGCTAAAAATTTCGTATCTTTGCACCAGTATAAACAACTGTCTGAAGCAAAGGCAACCATTTGGCAGGTTGTGATTAGCTAAAAATTTCGTATCTTTGCACCAGTATAAACAACTTGATTTAAATAAGAATCTGAAAATCAAAGAGTTCTGTGCAAAATTAGAAAAGAAAAACTAGTGCAAAAGAAGTGGAATTTTGATGTAAAAGTTGAAATTCCACTTTCTTATTTATGATTAGAACAACTCTAACTGTTGGTATGGCGCATTAGGTTTTTCCTTTTTTTTGCATGAGAAAATCTGAATATCACCGAATTGTTTGTCCGTAATACATAAAATTCCAACGTGCCCAGACTCAGGAAGTAAAGATTTAACTCTTTTTATATGTACCTGTGCGTTCTCCATACTGGCACAGTGTCGAATGTACATAGAAAACTGAAACATCGTAAAGCCGTCGCCCATAATTTCTTTTCGGAACTTGGCGGCAGCCTTACGTTCTTTCTTGGTTTCAGTAGGCAAGTCGTACATCACAAGAACCCACATAATGCGATACTGGTTAAACCGTTCAATCATTGTAGAAAATCAAATAAATTCTGGATAGCTGATTTTTCTCAATTCTCCATTAAAGCATTTGGCAAGGCTGGCTGTTGTCTGCCCAACTGCCACCATGAGAGGACTTCGCTTCCCATTGATGCGCACATCCAGCACGGGAATAACAAGCATTTCACGTTTCATTTCAGTTGTCAAGTCTTCTGAAACTTCCATTCTTTTCATGACATCAATCACAAGGTCATCTACAAATGGCCGATAGGGTTCCATGATATCATCTGCCAGACAGAAAGCATTGTAACGGTTGTGGTGGTGAATACCATAGACGGGCAAGAGACCGCTGCCAACCAGCGATCGCGCAACGACACCACGAAGGATGGCGTAACCATAGTTTAGTAGGTTGTTTGGCGTCACTCCCTCCTGTGCTCGGATAAAACCTGGTTTATCCTTGAAAATGTTTTTCCAATAATAAACGGCAGCTTGTGCTTCGTAGTTATCAGGGTCTCCGCTTTTTACATCGCGAGCCATTACGTGGAGAGGGGCAAATGACTTAGGCGTGTTCTTTTGCAGACAAAAAGCCTGATTCTCTATCTTTGCCTTTACGGTTTGTTGCCATAGCTGTTTGCGAAGGGGGAGGGAGGCCTCTATCTGGTTACGGAAACGTTCGTTGTATAGTGTGTGTCCTTCAAGAGGAAGCAGCAAACCTGTCGGCATCCGTTTCGCATCACAGGTGATAACTGCTGTCGTGTTGTCCAACAATGCAGCTATCAGCCCTTGCGTGATGGTAATCTGCTGATTGTCGAGTACCATCACGCCAATATCCTCAATGGGTATTGTTCTGACGCTTTCCTTTTTAACTACATCAGGCACATCACTTTTTTCCACTTCTGGTATTTTCACCACAAGTTGTTTGTTTTTCAAGGATAGATAGGCAGGATTGCCAAAGTATAAGGTTTTCTTGATCATAGGCTATTCTATTTCTTTAGTTTGTTTGGAGGGAGGCAGAAAATAGTTCGTCTGTACCTTGTAGCTTCAGTTGTAACCAAGATGGGTACGACTCATATTTTTTTATCTTGAAATATTTTGATGCTGCTCATAACCACTCTATATTTCCTAAATTATCAATGATAAAATCACGATTCTCAATTAAGCAATTAAATTTGTTGGCATTAAGTTTAAGCCTACTTTGATATGTATTGGAATTATAAATCGTATCCCCATCACCGAGTTCATTATCTTGGCGTGCTTCAATTTGATTTTGTATGAAAACATAATCAGAACCAGAGTTGTTGAACTTGTAAACAATGAACAACCTTCTATTCAATAGTTCTTTTGTTAAGCTCTCTAATTCGTCAGGGCTTTCCTTCCACATTAGTACATGAGATCCCGTTTTAATGATTGCAGAAAGTTTTAGCTCAGTCTTTCCATCTTCTATCTTCTGGAAATATGGTTCGTTATATATGTCATTGGTCTTTTTAATGCCAAGCTCTACAATTTCAAAATAGTTTATGAATTTAAACTGTCTCACGACTTTCCCTTTTTTAATGCCTTCATATAGCAAACAAAGATAATTTCCGTCATTTTGCGCATAGTATATATTCTTGTATGGATACTTTGAAGGATAAGTTTGCTCCTTAACTTCTATAGCCTTATCTTTTGTAAAAAAGCCACGTCCTGCTGCAACTTTACAACGGACATGCCTGATGGGTGATATGGGAAGCCCATTCTTATCTATTTTAATTTCATTACCGTCTTTGCCTAATAGCCATATGGGTTCTTCTATTGCAGCTTTAAATGATTTACCATCTTCTTTCCTTTTTGCAATAGTCTTGGCAATAGATTCTCTGATAGTAGGATCAACTATTTTCTTTAATTCGTCTTCCTTAGTGAAACTTGTTATGGGTACACGCATTACAAGTGATATAATATCGCTTCCTTTTGAGTCTTTCTCGTAAACGTATGAGCCATTTTTTCTTGTGGGTTTTCCTTCTTTATCTATTATCGGGTATTTTATTGCCCCAAAGAATGAATCTTTATGCAATTGTCCACGAATGCTATCACCCGTAATCCATTGTTTGGCTCTTGGAACCGGATGTCCGTATTTATTCTTTTTTACAGTCCCATCCGCATTAGTTTCATATATGATTTTACCATCCGCATCTCTTAATGGAACAATTTTACCTCTTATTCGCTTGCGTTTGTGTGCAGGTGTAAGTGTTTGGTCCTTTGAGACATGCTTGATTAGTATGTTGTTTTCAATAAATGGAGCGATTAATGATACATTTATTGGCAAATTACATTTTTTAATCTCTTTACTTAGTTCTTTCTTTAAAACAGTTGTGTCTCTATGCAATTTCTCTTCTTCTTGAATCTTATAAAAAAGTTCAAGCATTTTATCGCGTTGAGCAGCAGGTGGTATCATAGTTAGAATAGTCGCATCTATAGCGTGATGAGAATGTTTATCTCTATTCTTTTTCTTATCTGTACTTTGAACACCAAGGATTTTTCTAAAATTAGAGGTTATTTTACCTTTCTGTACATCAACCTTGTTAAATACGGTTTTCAGATAGTGATAAGCATACTTTGTAATAAGGCGGGTGTCATTCAATTGATTGTGCCTAAAGCCGGAAGTTACCTCCGTCATCGTAAATCGATCAACCTTGGCTTTCCAATAATCTAATTCCATTTTCCAAAGATGCTGTTGACGAATACATTGGTTCTTCCTGTCTTTGTCTTGTGCACGTTTTGATTGTGTTTTCCAGAATTCAACATTATCTTTTAGCCGTTCAACTTTGTCAATCCAAGGTTGTAGGCGTGGTAAGATAGCAGTATAACCATTTGCATCTTTATTATAATTAGGCAATTGGGTTGGCAATTGGTTTTGTTTTACCGTACGATTAAAGTGGGCATCACAAATGGTTAAGTTTTCCAATGAGTCGTCAAAGGACAGACTTCTTGGGATTGTGTGTTCAAAGTCATAGGCATTTTCATCGAATAGATTTGTGATGTTTATCATCTTACCTGTATATATGCAGCGGCATCCTTGCTCTAACCATAAACGGTATTTTGTAAGTTCTTTTTTGTAGATAGGAGATTGCAGTGCCTTTTCTTTATTAATTTCTTCTTTATGTTGAAATATATCACCTTCTGGTATGTCGTGTTGCTCACACATTAACCTTGCTTGTTCAATGTCTTTATCATTAATATCGCGGTTAGGGAAATATTCATTTAGAATTTTTTCAAACTCCTTATTTTCCGCTTCTCTTTCACGTTGATATGCTTCAATAGCCCAACGCATATTTGCGTCATTGAGTTCTCTTGCGGTTTCTACTACAATACGTGTATCTTCGCCATTAATTAAAGAGGCTTTTAAAAGTGCGTTTATTTGTTTTTTAAGGGTATGCAACACACGCATTGCCATCGGGTTCTTGAAAGCTCCAATAACAGGACTTCCAAGTAACTTCATCCATCGTCCATCATCAAGTTGCTGTTCTTTTGCTGGTGTGTAGAATTCAATCATTGAAGGATGGTAGATTTTCTTTAAATCTTTCTCTGATAGATAATTATATTTTTCGTATAAGAATCTTGCCAAGTCATCAGACACTTTGGGCAACTTGTAATAGTCGCGCTGGATGGATGCAAAAAAGTTTTGGTATAGTATTGCCACATGTTCCAAAATATCCTTTTGCTTTTCTTCGCCTTTCTTAGTCCAAGTTTTTTCGCCAATAGCTTTGATTGTAACAGTTCTGATGTCATTATAGTCTGATGGCTGAAGTTTATACTCAGTATTATGGTCAGCAAATCGCTCATCGAATTGCTTCTCATCATCGTAGCCAAGTGATTTGTAGTTAGCAATCAGTGTATTTGCTATATTGTAAAGTTGTTTTTGTTCTCTATTATTGCGTATAATGGTATCAATTTCAGCAACAATAACATCTTTTTCATTTGCCCATTGGCTTTTGAATATATCTGGTAATTTTGCTAATAGTACGGCATCGGGATATATCAGTCCTTCTTCCAAAAAGCGGTTGATGTTCTTAATTGCTTTAAGACTCAACATGCTATATCCTTGCTGAATAGAGAAAAATATGCGCACTAGTTGTTCTGTTTGCTTTTCGTCAAAGTGCAGTTTCTCATTTGCGAAAGTTTCTACATTCTCTTTCTCATCAAAGGAATAGCAAATATGCCATAAGTCGTATGCAGAGTACTCAATCTCCACTTGTCTTTCCGTATAATTTCCGTCTTTATTCTGCTTTATAACTTTTGTGATCTCCGGATTATATTTCCAATGTTGCCAACCTTCACCAAGCAGATTCTTCAATCGTCCAGATATAGGACATCCTGAAACGTTTGTATTGTCTTTATAGTTGATGGTCTTAGCTTTATAGTCCAAATGCATGAAAGTCTCTTTTTCTATCCATCTCCTGATTTTTTCAAATTTAAAAGATGAACGTGTCTGTAAGAATAGCTCATGGAATAAATCTCTCTTTTGTTCAAGTGAAAGCGTTTCTTTTAAATCTTCACCATACCTAATATTATTAATTAGGCACCAGGCTCTAAACTTTTCAAAATCTGGATGGCTGATAGGACAACGTGGCTTGTTCGGCTCAAGAGTGCAATAGCCAACTTGCCCTTTTTGTGAACGCAATGGTCGTTTATAGAAGATAGTTCCTTCTCCCTTCTTCTCGCTCATTAGCTTCTTGTAGAAATCAGAATTCTTGTCTAATCCATTTTGATATTCAAAAATCCGTTTAATTTCATCTTTATACTGTGAGCGTACTGCTTGGTACACGCTATTACGTACTCGTATACCATTCTTCCTCAAATGTGCATAGGCACAACCAACGGTAGGAAGGTTGTGTTTTTGCATATATTCTGAAAGTTTTCCAGATTTTTTTTCTTCTGACTTTTTCAGAGCTTCGGCCAAATCAAACTCTTGTATATTTTCTTTTTCGTTTTGTTCTTGCTCTTTTATAGTTTCACCTTTACTACTTTTGAAACCACGATGTTGTGCTATGTGATATAAGGCTCTTCCCAGCTTATATCTATTGATTTGGTTGGTAAAGTCAAATTGCTTCTCCATCAACTCTGCTCTCAGTTCAAATGGATTTGCATAATCTGGCTTTCCGTCACCATCGAAATCCAATCGTATCCATTGTTCGAAATGGGTTGCATGAATAGGATATTGACGTTTTAACCCCTTAGTCTTATCATATTTGCTCCAGTTCTCCAAGTCTTCTAATGATAGCGGACAGTAATCTTTCTCTATGAGAAGTCTTAAGGTTTCCCATATCCTATATCTACGTGCTTGATACAATCTTCTGGAAGAACGATGTTTGGTGCGTTCTGCCGCGTATGAAAATTCGCCAGATTTCCCCTTTCCTACTCCTGAGGGAAATATGATAGAGGTAAAAAACTCAAGTTGTTCTTGAATACTTCCACAAACATTTGCATTTCTTAATGAAAGGCCTATAGAGTTTGTTCCGAGGTCAATGCCTAAAATATTTTCCATTATTTTTAATTTAGATTTGGTTATTTCAAGTATTATGTGTACCTTTGTGCTCAAGATACGAAAGTGAAAGACTTTTCACAACAAGGCTATAAGCCGAAGATTTCTTACTCCTGCGTACTCCGTGGGAGTTTTTTTTGATTGCAAAGATAGTAAAAATATCAAAATACTCAAAACTTTTGCTCTTTTTATATCTTTGCAGCACGAAATTTAGCTAATCACAATAAGGATTATTCCGTTGTGAAATCAAATGGGCGGGGTGACTCGCCCTTTTTTTAGATAGCACAGGGACTGGTGACAGACATGTGAGGAGTCGAAGGTCGAAGGTCTAATACATTTAATAGAACATTTCCTCCGGTTTCATCTTCGGAACTGGAGGTTTTTGATGGATTGTGGGACTTTTGGGCTTGTAATCTGAAAAAAATGTTTACCTTTGTCGGCAGAATAAAAATTAAACGTATAGAAAGTATATGGAAAATCAGGAGAAAATGAATGTACAGTTGCCGGAGAATGCATTCCGTGAGCTGAAAGAAGGCGAAAAATATGAGTCGATTATGAATCCTCGTCAGACGTTCCCAGAGGTCAATGCGTGGTCGTTGACGTGGGGCGTATTGATGGCGGTATTGTTTTCTGCCGCTGCTGCCTACTTAGGACTGAAGGTCGGACAGGTGTTTGAGGCTGCCATCCCTATCGCTATCATCGCCGTAGGTCTGTCGGCTGCCACCAAGCGCTCGAAAGCTTTGGGCGAGAATGTCATCATCCAGAGTATCGGTGCTTGTTCTGGTGCTGTTGTTGCGGGTGCTATCTTCACCCTGCCGGCTATCTATATCCTTCAGGCGAAGTATCCGGATATGACGGCCGACTTCATGAAGATATTTATTGCTTCGGCATTGGGTGGCATCATTGGCATCTTGTTCCTGATACCCTTCCGTAAGTATTTTGTCAGCGACATGCACGGCAAATACCCGTTCCCGGAGGCTACGGCTACTACGCAGGTACTGGTGAGCGGAGAAAAAGGCGGCAGCCAGGCTAAGCCGTTGCTCATCGCTGGTCTGGTAGGCGGACTCTACGACTTCATCGTTGCCTCTCTGGGTTGGTGGAATGCTGAGTTTACCACTCGTGTGGCTGAATTCGGACAGACTATTGCCGACAAAACGAAACTGGTGTTCAAGATTGACACTGGTGCTGCAATTGTCGGCTTAGGATATATTGTAGGGTTACGCTATGCGTTCATCATCTGCATGGGATCATTTGTCGTATGGTGGCTCATCGTTCCTGGGATGT
>Ga0310691_10003284_pt1 | contig 19697 bp, 17 predicted proteins | sample 176DNAGHGlowgp2_FD_203887 | JGI IMG/M metagenome (GOLD analysis project Ga0310691, IMG submission 203887) | Sheep rumen microbial communities from Palmerston North, Manawatu-Wanganui, New Zealand - 1766 DNA GHGlow gp2 (v2) (version 2) | ecosystem: Host-associated > Mammals > Digestive system >...
CCATTCCGAACAGAGAAGTTAAGCCCGCCTGCGCCGATGGTACTGCAATGCAATGCGGGAGAGTAGGAGGCCGCCTTCTTTCTTAAAGCGAGAAGCCCCGATTCAGAAATGAGTCGGGGCTTTTTTGATTATTTTCTTATTTCTTTCCTTTCAACTTTTTAGGCTTACAGTATATTCCTGTGTAATGTTTAGGGCGGCATGTGCACGGATTCTTTTGAGGAATAATATAAAAGGTGTAAAAAGATTAGGTGGTTTCAAAAAATAAGTGTAACTTTGCAAGTGATTATAATCATTAAAATAGTGTAACTATGGATATATTGCATATTATTGCTGTAGCGGCGCTGGTGATTATCGGCGGGGTAATTTATTGGAAAAAGACAAGAGGATAATCAGGAGAAGGGATGAGGAAAAAGTGGATTTTGCCAATACTATTGCTGGCTTCGCTATTTGTGGTCTCGTGCAATGGACAAACTGGTGGGCAGGGGAATGCCCGGGAGGAAGTTCGTGACATGGAGATGATTCCGAAGGTCAAGGAGCCACAGACGGAAGTGGTGGACACTGTTGGCTTCCCAGAGGAAGCACAGGGTACGCCCATTAGTGGCTATCAAGGGTATCCGGAGGATGACTTGGTGAAAGAGTCTACGGATGATGATATAGTGAATTTCGAAGGAGAGGCAGATCTCGACTATCATGACGGAGGCGACTATTCTGATGGCTATTAAGCTATAGATGAATAGTGAGGTTTACTGTCTCTTCAGTTTTAATGTCTTTGGTAATTTCTGCCATTTGCCATTATTTGGCACCTTTAGTGTACCGCCATCAATCTGTTTTAGCACAAAGATAGAGTCGCTCTCTGCTGTAAGGGTGGCTGTCAGATCTTCACTTCCGTAGTCATTTATCATTTGGAGGGTTGCGGTGTTTCCTTTGACCTCAGCGGAAATAATCAGCCAACAGAAGGTATTGCTTTTTTTGTACAAATAGCCAGGGAGTTGGCCATAGAGATCTTGCCAGGGAACTGTGATGTCTTGTTTGTAGAAATCAATCTTGAGCAACACGTTAAATTCTTTATTAAATAGGTTCGCGCGAAAGGGGCTGTTCTTTTCTTGGGCATTGGTATGGAAGAGAAACAGCGATAAAAGTATGGAAGTAATTATCCTTTTCATATTGAGTTGTTTTCTTATTTGCTGACAAAGTTACTAATCTATATCATTATTTAATTGAGTTATCTAAAAAAAGTGGCTAAATATTTGCTGATTTTAGAATAATTTAAGTAACTTTGCACGCAATTATAATTGAAACGATGGCAAAAATGCAGTTAATGCCAGACTACATCTTCGAGTCAAGTTGGGAAGTCTGCAACAAAGTAGGGGGAATCTATACTGTCCTTTCGACGCGAGCTAAAACCCTACAAGAGGTACTTCAGGATAAGATTATTTTCATTGGTCCTGATTTCTGGAAAGAAAGTGAGAGTCCTTATTTCAAGGAGGATCGGAAACTCTTTGCCGATTGGCAGAGTGTGGCCGTGGAACAAGGATTAAAATTGAGGGTAGGAAGGTGGACGGTTCCTGGAGAGCCCATTGCAATCCTTGTGGACTTTAATCCCTATTTCGAGAAGAAAAACCATATCTATGGTTGGTTGTGGGAGCACTATGGAGTAGACTCCTTGCACGCCTATGGTGACTATGACGAGGCCTCAATGTTCTCGTATGCTGCTGCTTTGGTTGTGGAGAGCTATTACAACCACTATCTTGACAGAACTAAAAAAGTCATTTACCATGCCAATGAGTGGATGTGCGGTTTGGGGGCACTCTATATTAATAATAAACTGCCCCAGATTGGTACGGTCTTTACGACGCATGCCACTAGTATCGGCCGTTCAATTGCCGGTAATATGAAACCCCTTTACGACTATCTTTTCGCCTATAATGGTGACCAAATGGCCAGTGAACTGAATATGCAGTCGAAGCATTCCATTGAGAAACAGACTGCATTGCATGTTGACTGTTTCACGACGGTAAGTGACATTACTGCCAGGGAGTGCGTTGAATTGCTTGACAAACCCGTAGATGTAGTATTGCCAAATGGTTTCGACAACAGTTTTGTCCCCAGCGCCGCTCAGTTTACCCGTAAACGGAAACTTGCCCGTAGGAAGATGTTAGAGATTGCTAATGCTCTGCTCGGCGAGGATTTGGATGATGATACGCTACTTGTCTCCACTTCAGGACGATATGAATTCCGTAATAAAGGTATCGATGTGTTTGTGGAAGCCATGAACCGTCTGCTCCGCGATCGTGACTTGAAGAAGAAAGTAATAGCCTTCATTGAGGTGCCAGGATGGGTAGGAGAACCCCGTAAGGATTTGCAGGAACGTTTGAAGAGTGGAAAGAAGTACGATACACCGCTCGATGTGCCCCAGGTGACACATTGGCTTCACAATATGAGTCATGACAACGTGCTTGGCATGATGAAATACTATGATATGCATAACCGTCAAGACGAAAAGGTTAAAGTCATTTTCCTGCCATGTTATCTGGACGGGAATGATGGTATTGTGAATATGACCTACTATGATGTAGTGCTTGGTAACGACCTGTGTATCTATCCGTCATATTATGAGCCTTGGGGATATACTCCGCTGGAGGCCATCGCTTTTAAAGTGCCTTGTATCACGACCGATCTTGCTGGCTTCGGTCTTTGGGCTAACACTGTGTTTGGTCATGAGGGGCAGATAAAGGATGGTGTCAAGGTTATTCACCGTACGGATTATAACTATTCTGAGGTGGCCGACAATATCAAAGACACAGTGGCAGCCTTCTCGAATATGACGATTAAAGAAGTGGAGGCTTGTCGAAAGAATGCAGGTGAGTTGTCGAAGAAAGCTCTTTGGAGTGAGTTTATTAAATACTACTATATGGCTTACGACATAGCTCTTCGCAAGGCAGAGGAGCGTAAAGGTAATTGACTATATAGATGTGAATACAGATAATAATAGAAACAGTTCAAATATAAATTTGAGAGAATTATGAAAATTAAAGCAGATTATTCAAATGCTCCCCAGTGGCGGGAACTGACTGTTAAGTCCAGTCTTCCCGAGGAACTGAAGTGTTTGGATGAGATTGCCCACAACATGTGGTGGGTGTGGAACTTTGAGGCTCGTGACCTGTTCCGTGACCTCGATCCTGAGATTTATCATGACGTGAAGCACAATCCAGTGATGCTTCTGGAGCGTTTGAGTTTCGCTCGTAAGGAAGAGATCCTGAAGGATAAGGCGCTCATGAAGCGCATCAAGAACGTTTATGGCTTGTTCCGCAAGTATATGGATGTAAAGCCTGACTCTAAGCGTCCTTCCGTGGCCTATTTCTGTATGGAGTACGGCATCCACTCTGCTCTGAAGATTTATTCAGGTGGTCTGGGAATGCTGGCCGGTGACTATGTGAAGGAGGCTAGCGACTCTAACGTCGATATGTGCGCCGTAGGATTCCTCTATCGTTTTGGCTATTTCACGCAGAGTCTCTCGATGGATGGTCAGCAGATTGCCAACTATGAGACTCAGAACTTTGGCAGTCTGCCTATCGAGCGTCAGCTCGACAAGGACGGTAATCCTATGGTGGTCGATGTGCCTTATACAAACTATCAGGTTCATGCATATGTCTGGCGTGTCAATGTGGGGCGTGTAAAACTGTATCTGCTTGACACCGACAACGAGATGAATTCCGATTTCGATAAACCTATCACCCATGCTCTCTATGGCGGTGATTGGGAGAATCGTCTGAAGCAGGAGATCCTGCTCGGTATCGGTGGTATGCTGTTGTTGAAGAAGCTGGGCATCAAGAAAGATATCTATCACTGCAATGAAGGTCACGCTGCCCTCTGCAACCTGCAGCGTCTTTGCGACTATATCGAGGAAGACGGCCTGACATTTAATCAGGCACTCGAACTGGTTCGTGCCAGTGGTTTGTATACGGTTCACACGCCTGTTCCTGCCGGTCATGACTATTTCGACGAAGGTTTGTTCGGCAAGTATATGGGAGGCTATCCCGCTAAGCTGGGTATCACTTGGGATGAGTTCATCGGCATGGGTCGTACGAACCCTGATGACCATGGCGAGAAGTTCTGCATGAGTACCTTCGCTTGCAACACCTGTCAGGAGGTTAATGGTGTGTCGATGCTCCATGGTTGGGTGTCACAGAAGATGTTCGCACCGATATGGAACGGTTATTATCCTGAAGAGAACCATGTAGGCTATGTGACTAATGGTGTGCATTTCCCCACTTGGTGTGCTACGGAGTGGCGTGACATCTATGCAAAGTACTTTAATGAGAAGCACATGAGCGACCAGTCTAACGAAGAAATCTGGCATGGCATTTACAACTGCCCAGACGAGGTGATTTGGGCTACGCGTATGGCTCTGAAGCAGAAGCTTTTCGACTATATTAAGGAGCAGTTCCGTGAGGCCTGGCTGAAGAATCAGGGTGATCCCTCTCGTGTTGTGAACCTTCTTGAGAAGATGAATTCTAACGCATTGGTGATTGGTTTCTGTCGCCGTTTCGCTACCTACAAGCGTGCTCACCTGCTCTTCACCGACGAGGCTCGTCTTGCCAAGATTGTGAATGATCCTGAGCATCCCGTTATCTTCCTTTTTGCTGGCAAGGCTCACCCTGCAGACGGTGCAGGACAAGGTCTGATAAAGAAGATTTATGAGATTTCCCAGCGTCCAGAGTTCCTTGGTAAGATTATCTTCCTTGAGGACTACGACTTCCTGTTGGCTCGTCGTCTTGTCTCCGGTGTTGACATTTGGATGAATACACCGACACGTCCTTTAGAGGCCTCCGGTACATCTGGCGAGAAGGCCGAGATGAATGGTGTCGTGAACCTTAGTGTAAAGGATGGTTGGTGGCTGGAGGGCTATCGTGAGGGTGCCGGATGGGCTCTCACCGAGAAGCGTACCTATCAGAACCAGGGCTATCAGGACCAGCTTGATGCCGCAACCATTTACGGCCTGTTGGAGAATGAGATTGTACCTCTTTATTATAATAAGGATAAGAAAGGTATCTCGAAAGGCTGGATAAAGGTGATTAAGAATTCTATTGCACAGATAGCACCCCACTACACGATGAAGCGTCAGCTTGACGACTACTATTCGAAGTTCTATGAGAAGGAAGCCAAGCGTTTCAAGGAAATCTCAAAGGACAACAACCGCCTGGCCAAGGAGATTGCCCAGTGGAAGGAGACCGTGGCCGAGCGCTGGGATGCCATCAACGTGGTCAGTTGCGAGTGGGACTTCCCCGCTACAGGTGCAGAGGCTAGCAGCAAGTACAACTTGAGGTATGTCATTAATGAACAGGGACTCGATGATGCCATTGGTTTGGAGAAGGTGAATGTGCTTGTCGACAAGGATGGTAATGAGCGTGTGTTCTCAGTTGAGCCTTTGAAGATGACAGGTCATGAAGGTAACAACTACACTTTTGAGGCAGAGCTGAGTCCAAAGCAGTTCGGTCAGTACAAGAGTGCCGTTCGTATGTATCCTAAGAACAAGAACCTGCCTCATCGTCAGGATTTCTGCTACATCAAGTGGCTGGAGTTACCTGGCTATAACTATTAAGTTAGAAAGAGTTTGTTAAGAAAAGGAAGCGTCCGGGTTCATTCGAACTCGGGCGCTTTGTAGTTTTTGAGGATGTATTGTCCGAGGATGTTGCTACGGTTGCGTTGTGCCGTATTAAGGATACAGTCCGACATCCTATGGTGCAGCCTTTTGACAGCCTTCACCTGCAGTTGTTGAGTTAGACTATCTGTAGCTTGTTGCTGCACTAGTCTGACGATTTCCCGTCCGAGAAGACGGATAGAATCGTTTAGCTGCTGCCATTCGTTATTGATCATAGTGCCGGAGACACGGTTGCCTGCAGCAGCTAATGGTGACAGTTCTACGGTGGTCCGACCTGCTTCTAAGAAGAAGGTAACACTATGTTCGGGAGCCTTTTTCAGAAAGATTCGGTAGACGGCCATTGTGTCCGTGTCGCCAACAAACGTGAACTTCCCATTTTCTACAACAGTGACAGAGATGGCCCCTTGCAGTGAGGTGTCTTGGCACATACATACAGTGTCACCCTCACAGGCTTCTCTTGCAAAACCGTCAATCTGATATGAATTCAACTGACAGGATGAGAGAATGAGAGTGAAAAGTGCAATACGAAAAGACTTCACTATTAAATAATGTACAAGTCGCTGATGCTCTGGTTCTTAATGACGCGGCGGATAGCCTCAGCAAAGGTCTCTGCCACGGAGAGCTGCTTCACTTTGGCGCAGCGCTGGGTGTAAGGGATAGAGTCGGTGAAGACAATCTCTTCCAGGGCTGACTCCTGTACGCGGTCGCTGGCAGGTCCGCTCATCACACAGTGGGAGGCACAGGCACGAACAGTCTTGGCACCATTTGCTTTCATCAAGTCGGCAGCCTTTGTAATGGTACCAGCCGTATCGACCATATCATCAATGATGACAACGTTCTTTCCTTCCACCTCGCCGATAATCTGCATTGAAGCTACAACGTTGGCACGGGCACGGGTCTTATTGCAGAGCACCAAGGGACAGCCCAGATATTTGGCATAGGTGTTAGCGCGCTTTGAGCCGCCAACGTCAGGTGAGGCAATTACCAGATTGTCGAGGTGCAGACTTTGCAGGTAGGGGAGGATGACACCCGATGCGTAGAGGTGGTCGACGGGGACGTCGAAGAATCCTTGTATCTGGTCAGCGTGAAGATCCATGGTGATAACGCGGTTCACACCTGCCACACTCAGCAGGTCTGCTACGAGCTTGGCGCCGATGCTGACGCGTGGTTTGTCTTTTCGGTCTTGTCGAGCCCAGCCGAAATAGGGAATCACTGCATTTATGGTACGGGCGGAGGCACGCTTGGCTGCATCAATCATCAATAGCAGCTCCATCAGGTTGTCTGAGTTGGGAAATGTGCTTTGTACCAGAAAGACGTCGCGTCCGCGGATACTCTCCTCATAGGAAACCGCAAACTCTCCGTCGGAGAATTTTGTGATTAGTAATTGTCCTAACGGGCAACCCAAACTTTGGCAGATCCTTTCTGCGAGGTATTTCGTAGCAGTGCCAGCAAATACCATGTAGGAGTTCTTTTCAATCATCGTTTTATATAGTTTTGTTCTTTATCATTATCTATTCTATGGTCTTGCGCAGACGCTCGAAGCGGTTGAGCAGTTCTTTGTAGTCTATCTCGTTGTGAATATTAAAGCGATTCCACAGGTCGCCACAAATGACTACACCGCCGAATCCTAATTCCTTGGCATCCTTCACGTTATCAAGGTTCATTCCGCCCAGAGCAAATACCTTCTTGTCAATCAGTCCCTGACGTGAGGCCTCTTTTAGTTCCTCGTAACTGAAAGTTGATTTCTCGTCAGCATTGGTCTGACTGTCGTAGATACAGTGCAGGAACACGTAGCTGCAATGCTTTTTGGCCTCTTTCAACTCACTGATAGCATGGCAGGTTCGCGAGATATTCCCTTTGTAACCTGTAGGTGGCTCAGTGTGGGCGTCGTCGATGTGGATGCCTCTCAGACGGAATTCCTCTTTCAGGTAGAAGTGACCATGGACGGTAATCTTTTTACAATAGTCTTCGCCCAGTAGTGTCAACAGCCTTTCTGAGTACATCGGCGAGGCACCGGGCTTATACAGATGAAGGTTTTCCAGACCTTCCTCAAACAAGTCGGCCAATATCTTGTCTTCTTCCACAAAGAAGGTCGGCTTGGTCATTACTATGAGCTTCATTTTCGTCAATTGTTCTCTTTCTGAACTGCAAACTTACACAAAATTTTCGATAATCACACGACTTTAGCTAAAAAAATGGTTGTAAGGGCTCTTTTTTCAGAAAAATGTCGTAATTTTGCAGTCCGAAACGACAATTTAATTTATTAAAGAAAGATGAAAGCATTTGTATTTCCCGGACAGGGAGCACAGTTCGTAGGCATGGGTAAGGATCTTTATGACAATAACCCTCTGGCTAAGGAACTATTTGAGAAAGCAAACGACATTCTTGGATATCGTATTACCGACATTATGTTTGAAGGAACGGATGATGAGCTGAAGCAGACGAAGGTGACTCAGCCTGCCGTCTTCCTCCACAGTGTCATTTCTGCCCTCTGCATGGGCGATGCCTTTGATCCGAAAATGACTGCCGGCCACTCACTGGGTGAGTTCTCAGCCCTGACTGCTGCCGGTGCCCTGAGTTTTGAGGATGGTCTGAAACTGGTTTATGCCCGTGCCATGGCCATGCAGAAAGCCTGTGAGGCTCAACCCTCGACGATGGCTGCCATTATTGCACTGCCTTTTGAGAAGATTGAGGAGGTTTGTGCCGAGGTCAGCAAGATGGGCAAGGGAGTAGTTGTTCCTGCCAATTACAATTGTCCCGGACAGCTGGTTATCTCAGGTGATTTCGATGCTATCAATGAGGCTTGTGAGCAGTTAAAGGCTGCTGGAGCCAAGCGTGCCCTGCCGCTTAAGGTGGGTGGTGCCTTCCACTCTCCCTTGATGCAGCCAGCTAAGGATGAACTGCAGGCAGCCATCGAGCAGACAGAGATCAAGACACCGAAATGTCCTGTTTATCAGAATGTTGATGCCAAGCCCCATACCGATCCCGCTGAGATTAAGGCAAACCTCATCGCACAGTTGACGAGCAGTGTACGCTGGGCCCAGAGTGTGGAGAATATGATTGCCGATGGTGCCGATGACTTCACGGAGTGCGGTCCCGGTAAGGCACTGCAGGGCATGATTGCAAAGATCAACAAGGAAGTTTCTGCCCACGGAATTGAAGAGTAATTCATCATGGCACAAAGGATGCTGCTATAGCGTCCTTTGTGTCATTTTTTTAACAATAACTGAGAACCGATGAAAGAGAAAGTTGTCATTTACCAGATCTTCACTCGTCTGTATGGGAATAAGAATACGACGAGGATAGAGAATGGAACAATAGAGGAGAACGGTTGTGGAAAACTGAATGACTTCACGCCTGGCACCTTGAAGAAAATCAGGGAAATGGGTGTGAGCCATATTTGGTACACAGGTGTCATCCGTCATGCCACTCAGACTGACTACACCGCTTACGGTATTCCCAAGAACCACCCCGCCATCGTGAAGGGCAGGGCAGGATCGCCATATGCCATCACCGACTACTATGACATTGATCCCGACCTCGCAACAGATGTGAACCAGCGCATGCAGGAGTTTGAACGACTCGTGGAGCGTACCCATAAGGCAGGCATGAAGGTGATTATCGACTTTGTACCCAACCACGTTGCCCGTCAGTACCACTCTGTCTGCAAGCCTGAGGGGGTGAAGGATCTGGGCGAGGACGACGACCCTTCTAAAGGCTTCGATCCCCAGAACAACTTCTACTATTGTCCCGGACAGCGTTTCACCCCTTATTTCGATCTCTATCACGGCCAGCATGAACCCTATATTGAAGAGCCAGCCAAGGCCACTGGTAACGACTGTTTCCACAATGCACCAGGCATGAACGACTGGTACGAGACGGTGAAGCTGAACTATGGTGTCGACTATTATGGCGGAAGGGTAGGCCACTTCAGTCCCATCCCCGACACTTGGAGCAAGATGACCGACATACTGCTCTTCTGGGCGAAGAAAGGTATTGACGGTTTCCGTTGCGACATGGCCGAGATGGTGCCTGCTGAGTTCTGGCACTGGGCTACCGACAAGGTGAAGTTTGTCTATCCCGATATCGTCTTCATTGGCGAGGTCTATAACCCTGCAGAATATCGCAACTACCTGAATGCCGGTTTCGATTATCTCTACGACAAGGTGGGCATGTACGATACTGTCCGCGAGGTCATCCGAGGCAACCAGTCGACCCATGCCATCACAAGTGCCTGGCAGCAGACCGACGATATCCGCGACCATATGCTCTACTTCCTTGAGAACCACGATGAACAGCGCATTGCCAGCAGTTTCTTTGCAGGTGATGGTCAGAAAGGTGTGCCAGGACTTGTCGTCTCAGCCCTGCTACAGCAGAATCCGGTGATGATCTATGCCGGCCAAGAGTTTGGTGAACGAGGCATGGACAAGGAGGGCTTCAGTGGCCACGATGGTCGTACCACCATCTTCGACTATTGGAACATCGACACACTGACCCGTGCTGCCCGGCGTAAGCTGACCAAGAAAGAGAAAGAACTATACTCTATATATAATAAGGTGTTGAATATTGCTGTTAGCGAGAAAGCTGTCATCGATGGCATAGGTTTCGACCTCATGTACGTCAACGGGCAATATCAGCGCCAGTATGCCTTCCTCAGAAAGGCTGGTAGTGAGGTGCTGTTGGTAGTGGCTAATTTCGACGACATGCCGACTACGATGGATGTCACCATCCCTGCCCACGCCTTCGACTATCTGAAGCTGAAGGAGAGGAAGAACGTTTCGGCCGTCGACCTTCTCAGCGGAAAAGAAATCAAGCGCCAGCTGTATCGTGACTGCTACATCTCGGTTGATTTGGAGCCCCTCGGAGCCGTTGTCCTGAAATTCAAAGCATGACTTAAGTATATAGACGATGGCAGAAGATTATATCTTAAACGAGCATAACAAGGAAGAGTTCCCCCCAGCTCATTCGGCAGAACATTTGTTGAATCAGACGATGATCCGCCTGTTTGGTTGTGAGCGTTCGTACAATGCCCACATTGAGCGGAAAAAGAGCAAGATGAGCTTCCGTCTGGACCATAAGCCCAGTCGTCAGGAGGAAAAGGAGATTGAACGCAGAATGTGTGAGCTGATAGATGAGGATCTGCCTGTCACCTTTGAGTTTGTCACCCGCGACGAATTGGAGCAAAGACTTCAGGAGGGCGGACTCGAAGCAGAAAGCTCCATATCGCTTGATCGTCTGCCAGATGATGTCTCTGAGACTATCCGGCTGGTGCGTATTGGTGACTACGATGTTTGTCCGTGTATTGGCAAGCATGTGAGAAGCACCTCGCAGATAGGTCGCTTCGAAATGCTTGGTACAAACTGGGATGAACATGAACGTTCGTTCCGTGTGCGTTTTAAGATAGTATGATATAAAAAATCCCGTCACAAGGCGGGATTTTTATTATCTGTTATTTTGTGGCGATGCGCATGAATACGGGGTAGTGGTCTGAATAGCTCAGCTCTTTCTTGTAATACGAGAGTCCTTCGAGCTCTTTGTCGTGGAAGATGTAATCGATTCGGACTTTCTTGTTGCCGCCGCGATAGGTGTACATGAATCCGCTACCACATTCTCTGAAACCGTCAATCTTGTCGCCGAGCATAGTGTTGTAGACGTAGGAATAGGGTACGTCGTTGAAGTCGCCGCATACAATGATAGGCACTTTCGACTCCATCATGTCCATCGCAAGCATATTGGCCTGCCCAGAACGGGCAATCATACCCAAGGTATAACCGCCGTAGATGGCGTTGATGAGACTGTTGCCCTGTACCTCAATGCCTTTCTTGGCCATTTTCGAGGCCTTATGCAGGGCGCTGTTGATTCCCGTCGTTTCCATGTGGGCATTATAGATACGGTAGATGTTGTCGTTAATATTGACCTCCACCCACATAGCACTGTTGTTTGTCTGGTCGAAGTCGATGATCTTCTTGTCGACTATGGGATATCGGCTGAAGATGACCATGTCGTTATTGCCAAAGGCAGAGTGGGGGAAATAGTCATTATAGAACTCAGAGTTCTTCTTGTCGCCGCTGAAATCGTTGTACTCCTGGAAGCACACTATATCAACCTTCTGCCGTTTCATCTCAGAGAGGATATCCTGAGCTATGAAACCTGTGGTTTCTCCAGAGAAGCGTGCGACATTGTAGGTGGCAATCTTGATGCCTGCTTTCACATCTGCCTTCTCATCGATGGAGCCGAATTGGAAGATTGTCCCGATATAGGGAATGCAGCAGAGAAGTGTGATCAGCGGCATGAGAGCCCAGTGGAAGCGAAGCCTGATGAGCCAGTAAATGAGGAAAATGACATTGCCAGCAATGAGCAAAGGCAATGCATAGACAAGCATGGCCCTGGCAGTGTTGCCAGCAGGTGGCACAGAACCGCCATAAAGCCCGACGAACGTGAAAATCATCAGCAGGAAAGAGATGATGAGCATCATGAACGAAAAGTATTTCTGTACGGCAAGTTTTCCCATATGGCCCTATAGTTTGTGATTAGTAATCTTCTCCCAAGTATTTCTTGACAATCTCTATGAGGTGCTCTACCTTAAAAGGTTTAGCCATGAAGTCGTCGCAGCCAGCCTCCTTGGCTTTCCGGATGTTCTCCTCAAAAGCATAGGCGCTCAAGGCAACCACGGGAGTGTTGGAGACCTCCTTGATGATACGTGTGGCATCATGGCCGTTCATGCCTGGCATGCGGATATCCATAAGTATCAGGTCGGGCTTCTCGTCCTCGTTGAGCGTAACGGCTTCGATGCCGGTGCGCGCCCGTAGCAGTTTGTAACGTTTCTGGAGAACGATCTTCACTAACTCATAATTGTTGTCATCGTCTTCGGCTACGAGGATTTTCTTGGCATTCATGTCGTCGGAACGGCCACTGATACGGATGGTTCGTACGCTAGTGGTAGTGGTACCATTGTTCTGGTTCATGCCACCGATACTGCCTTCGAAGGGAAGGACGAAACTGAAGGTGGAACCCTTTCCTTCTTCCGATTCCACGTTAAGTTTGCCGCCCAGTTTCTCTACGATGATCTTGCTAAGAGGCAGTCCCAGTCCATAGCCGTTCATGTTTGTCTCTGCGTCGCGGGAAACATAATTCTCAAAGATGTGTTCGATATCCTCTTTGGCGATACCAGTACCAGTATCACTCACGAACATTTCTATCGACTGGCCGTCGTTGATGACTTTATAGCCGAATGCAATCTTACCTTGGGAGGTATGTTTAAAGGCATTGCTGATCAGATTGGAGAATACCTGCGTAAGTCGATTGGCATCAGTATTCAAGGTGACACCCATCGTTGGCTCTTTCCATTCCAGTTTCACGGAGTCGGGGCAGCGGAACTTAAACAAGTTGCAGATGCCTGTACACAATTCGTTCAGGTCGGTGGGAGCCTTCTTCATGACAATCTCACCCGACTCAACACGCGACAAGTCGAGAATCTCATTGACGAGACTCTGCAGACGGTTATTGTTGGTTTCAATGATATCGTAGTATTTCATGCGGTCTTCTTGTGAGTCGGTCTCGACGATGACTCTTGAGAAGCCCTCGATGGCATTGAGAGGCGTGCGTATTTCATGGCTCATGTTTGCGAGAAAAAGCGACTTCATCTTGCTGGCATTTTCAGCTTTCAGAGCCTTTTCCTCGTATTCCTTGAGTTTCTTGTTTGCTATCGCGAGTTGTTCGTTGGCTAAGAGTAGCTTCCTGTTCGCGTCAGCAAATTTCTGTAATAAAATCTCTCTTTCGTCTTTTTCCATTTCTGTCCAAAACTACCGTAGATTGTGCAAAGGTACGAATTAATTTTGAAACTTCAATGAAATAATCAAAAAAAATTCAACTTCTTTTTGCTTTTTCCCATGCTCCACTCTTCCCATGGCTCTTTAAATAGGCCATTCCGCGGAAAACGTTAAAATTCATGAATACGAAATAATAGGCGGTATAAAGCAATTTGTTTTTGTATCCGAAGCGGTTCTGGAGCCACCCTGCCAGCGCCATTAGGTAGAAGAGTGTCTGCAAGATGAGCATCACCGTGTAGAACATGCCGGCTCCCTTGACGACGAGGGCGATGTTTACGAGCAGCAGGAGAACCATTGCTATGGGGGTGATGCTCCATCGGAGCACACGGTGGCTGACAAATTGAAATGTGACCAGCGGCTGTCGCAGCGGGTTGAGCATGGTGCGGAGCCACCAGATGCTCTGCAGGCCTCCGGCAGCGATGCGCCGTTTGCGCTTTGACTCCTCATGGATATTGGCAGAGCCGTATTCCTGGGCATAGGCATCGGGAGTGTAGGCAATGCGCTTTCCGCCTTGAACCACGTACATCGACAGCATGAAATCGTCGAGCAGAGCCTCGTCGGGCACCTCTCGGCAAAGGGTGGGGTCTATGGCATAGAGTTCGCCGGCAGCTCCCATGGCGGAATAGAGCTCGCTGTCCCAGCGTTTCAATGTACTTTCGTATTTCCAGTAGAGACCTTCGCCCTCGGCGGCCATCTCACCAGCTTTTCTAGCTGCCACGCGCTTTTCTCCCGAGACACAACCGACGGTGGGGTCGGCAAACAGACGGGCTATCTCCCGTAGGGCACCTCCGTTGATCATCGTATTGGCATCGGTAAAGGCGACATAGCGGGTCTTCAGCTCTCTGAGACCGTGTTTCAGAGCGGAAGTCTTGCCTCTGCGCTCCGGACTGAACACAATGTCAACCTCGGGATAAGCCTTCAGCAGTTCGTTGGTGTGGTCGTTGCTGCCGTCGGTCACCCACATGATGCGCAGCTTGTCCTTTGGATAGTCGAGTGCCAGTGTGTTTTCCATCTTCTCTGCCACAACGTCTTCTTCGTTGTAGGCACAGATCATCAAGGTCATGGTGGGGAGATTTTCATCCGCCGGAAGAACGGCCTTCTGAGGTTTCCCTCTGAAAAGCCGTTTCAGCCGGATGATGATATATAGCAGTATTCCGTAACCTATATAGGTGTAGAACACGATGAACAACGCAATCCAAAAGACGATCTTCATAGCTCTGCCTTTTTGTCAACTATCCGTTTCCTCCTGCATGTCGATGAACTGCTTGTCTTCATCATAGAATTCATACTGTAGGAAGGCTAGTTTCTGCGAGGGTACCACACGGACACCGAGTCCGTATTTCATTTGCCATTGCAATTTGAGGCTGAACACACCCTTGTTGATGTAGGCTGCCACGTAGGGATGTACGTGGAGATAGAACTTGTGGATGCCGATCTTGTTGACCAGGTTGTCAATTTTATTCTCAAGAGTGTCCGTAAAGAGGAAACTCGACTTGATGGTTCCTTTACCGAAACAGGTGGGGCAGGTCTCTTCGACGTTCACGCTCATGGCTGGACGCACCCTCTGGCGGGTAATCTGCATCAGTCCGAACTTCGAGAGCGGCAGGATGTTGTGCTTGGCGCGGTCCTTCTGCATGTTCTTACACATCCGCTCATAGAGCATCTGACGATCCTCAGGCAGCTTCATGTCGATGAAGTCGACGATGATGATGCCGCCCATGTCGCGCAGTCTCAGCTGGCGGGCCAGCTCGTCGGCAGCACCGAGGTTCGTCTCCAGGGCATTGGCTTCCTGGCCGTTCTCCTTCTTGATGCGGGTGCCGCTGTTCACGTCTACGACGTGCATGGCCTCGGTCGTCTCGATGATGAGGTAGGCGCCGTGCTTGTAGTTGACGGTCTTGCCGAACCCTGATTTCAGCTGTTTGGTGACGTTGAAATTGTCAAAGATGGGCACTGTGCCGTTGTAGAGTTTGACAATCTCCTTTTTCTCTGGGGCAATGATCTCCAGATAGTTCTTGATCTCGTCGAAGATCTGGGCGTCGTTGATGTGGATGCCGTCGTAGGTGGGGTTGAAGAGGTCGCGAAGCAATGCCACGGCCCTGCTTTCCTCCTCAAAGCAGAGCTTCGGGCGATCAGTGGTCTTCTGTACCTTCGTGATGGTGTCTTCCCAGCGCTTGAGCAGCACTTTCAGCTCTGCGTCGAGCTCGGCTGCACGCTTTCCCTCGGCCACCGTGCGGACGATGACGCCGAAATTCTTCGGTTTGATACTCTGAATCAGCTGTTTCAGACGGCTACGCTCCTCGCCACGCTTGATCTTTGTTGAGACGGACACGCTGTCGTTGAAGGGTATCAGCACCAGATAGCGGCCGGCGAAGCTGAGCTCGCACGTCAGTCGCGGACCTTTGGTGTTGATGGGTTCCTTTACGATCTGGACGAGGATTTCCTGTCCTACCTTCAGCGTGTTGGCAATGCTGCCGTCTTTCTTGAGTTCAGGCTGGATGTGCGCCTTCTGAATAGGGTAGAGCTTTTTCCGGTCGCTGACTACCTGTTTCAGGTATTTCTCATAAGAATAAAATTGACTCCCCAAATCAAGATAGTGCAGAAAGGCAACACGTTCAGCGCCGACATCAACGAAGCAGGCATTCAAGCCGGGCATCAGTTTCTTGACCTTTGCCGCATAGATGTTACCCACCGAGAACGACACCGTGCGCTGCTCCTGCTGGTACTCCACCAGCTGCTTGTCTTCCAGAAGCGCTATCGAGATGTCTTTCGGCTGAACATCAATAATTACTTCACTTGTCATGTCTTAACTGTAAACCGTAAACTGTAAACTCTTAATAAGGTTTGTCTTAAAAATTCGAAAGGGTGTGTCGCTATCCCTTGGGATTGGAAACACACTCCTTTCATTTCTTCTCAATTCACTTGCAAGTGCTTACTTGCTCTTGTGACGATTCTTGCGCAGTCTCTTCTTACGCTTGTGAGTAGCCATCTTGTGGCCCTTCTTCTTTTTTCCGTTTGGCATAATTTTTATAATTAAGTATTAATTCTAACTGTTGTTCTCTCTTTTACTGCATCTTTTCAAGAAAGCTCTTTGCCGGCTTGAATGAGGGAATGTCACGAGCCTCAATCATGAGCGTCGTGTTCTTAGAGATGTTACGGGCCGTCTTCTTGGCGCGGTGCTTCACGCCGAAGGTGCCGAAGCCGCGAAGATAAACATTCTCCTTGTTCTCAGCCAGACTGATGCGGATGGTCTCCATGAAAGCCTCAACAGTCGTGGTCACATCTTTCTTGGCGACCCCCGTCTGTTCGGCAATTTGATTGATGATCTCTGCCTTTGTCATGTCGTTTTATTATATATATTAATAATGTGTAAATCTGAAATTCTCGATTTTGGACTGCAAAGATACTGTTTTTCAGCGAGATACAAAAATATTATTGGTTTTTTTTTCATTTTTTCGCATTTTTCCTTCCTTGCAGGCTGTTTTTCTTTCCCTTTTCAGCCAGAAACGACGCCTTTGCGTCTTACTTAGCAGATGAGTCCATTTAATGCAGATTTCGTCTGAAACATCCACTAAGTTTCATCTGAGGCATTCACAATGATTCATCTGAGTCATCCACATCAAGGCTTTCAAGGAATGTCTTTGCATGTGATAAAGCAATGCCTTTTGGAAAATCTTGCTGAAATGATCATAATTCCGATTTGTCTTCTACAAAATGAAAAGATTTGTGTAAGATTCATGAAGATTTATGGTCAATCATGAGTCACACGGGGACAGGAGTGCTGTGAGGTTATGCCGACCTGATGATGGATTAAGAGCTGGGCGCGGGTGCTCTCGTTTATATCGTTCTGTATTTCCGAGTTTCCTGCCTTGAAAGTCGAAGTTTGGACTAAGGAAACTCCGAGTTTCATGCCTATAAAAGCTCAACGTCCTCATCCCTCACATTTTTGAGCAAGAATCCTTTATATAAAAGGGTTTCGAGAGATTCATCCCTCACATCATCCCTCACATCATCCCTCACATCATCCCTCACATTCGTTTCCCCCTTTGTACAAAGGCTTTTCAGAAGATTATGTGAGGGATGGGCTGAAAATCGTAATCTGAAGGCGCGGATGAAAATTAGATGCTTTTAATTTGGAGTTGTTGAAGAATTGTCGTATCTTTGTTGCCAAATTTAAGTCAAGGAATGCGGAAGATATATCAAAAGCTATACCTTACCATCCGTTTCTTTACCGAGAAGCGGGTGATGACTCAGGCTTCGGCGCTGACTTACTCCACGCTGCTGGCCATCGTGCCCATCTTCGCCGTGGTGTTCGCTATAGCACGAGGTTTCGGCTATAACAAATTCATTGAGATGTGGTTTCGTGAGGCGCTTGCCTCTCAGCCACAGGCAGCCGATGTGATAGTCAGTTTCGTCAACAGCTACCTGATTCATACCAAGAGCGGCATCTTTCTCGGCGTGGGTCTTATCTTCATGCTCTACACCGTGCTGATGCTGGTGAACAATGTGGAAGAGACGTTCAACCGGATCTGGCAGGTGAACAATTCTCGTCCCATCATCCGCTCGTTCGCCAACTATCTGGCCATGTTCTTCCTGTTCCCCATCATTATCGTCGTCTCGACAGGTTTTTCCATCTTCATGGAGACGGTGGCCGACTCGATGGATGGCTTCGCCCTTCTGGGGCCTGTCATCCACAAGCTGATCAGTCTCTCTCCTTACATGCTGATGTCGCTGCTTTTCATCGTCCTCTATGTCTATATGCCCAATACAAAGGTACGCTTCTCGTGTGCCATCATTCCAGGCATACTTGCGGGTATAGCGATGCATGCGCTGCAGCTGGCCTATATCCACTCGCAGATATGGGTGACGGGCTACAATGCCATCTACGGCTCGTTTGCGGCTCTGCCGTTGTTCATGCTCTGGATACAGATCTCGTGGACCATCTGCCTCTTCGGTGCCCAACTCACTTACACCAATCAGAACCTGAACCGCTTCGGCTTCAATCTTGAGCCTATAGACATCCATCCGCATGTGGAGATGACCGATGAGGAACGCGACAACAGCGATTTCTACGCCGGGAACATCGACGGGCTATAGATAAGTTTAGGTGTTACCAAGGAAATATTAACCTTTTTCTGTGTAAATTAAGGAAATTTTGTCTTTATTTGTTAAAATCGGCTTTTCATGAACGTCCTTTGCTAAATTATTATTATCTTTGCATAGACAAATAAAAACCTAAAGAGATTTAAATATAGAATGGAAGCAAATCTGATAGATCTGGTATTCTTCAACTCGCGTGACGAACTACTGAGGATAGATATCTCCAAGATAGTCTATTTCGAGGCTGATCCAGTTGACGAAGTGTGAGCTGTATTGCAATCACAATCTGGTCAGCTACGAGAGCTTCTCAGGCGCGTCAGCCTCTGTGGCAGCAGGCGGCAGCAAGCAATGCTCTTTTACCAATCTCGCCAAGTATGCCAGCAGTACTGGCTTCACCGTATGTTGGTACTACACGGCAAACGGCAAGAACTACGTCTATCGCTGCCCTCTGAAAGAATGATGGAGCGTGTTATTCCTACAAATGTAAGCGTGGGTCAGGGGTTCTCTGACCCACTTTTTCATTGATGCGTTGGTTGATTCTTTGCAGTCACTTATGCGTGCAATGTAACAAAAGAACTGAAATATTTTGGTTCAAATTTTTAAATACATCTACATAACTACATTGGTATTATCGTATCTTACTTATAACCAGATAGATAACATGCAAAGTAAATTACATTCAAACTACATTATAACTACATATAACTACATTATAACTACATGCGAACTACATTGAATTGACTATTTTCATGCCTTTTAAGCCGTCCAAACCCTCATCTTCCTCGTACCTTTCATAGACTCTCCCTATACCTTTCTTCAAAATTCTCTCGAGAATTTCAGACTTTGCCCTAACTAAACTCCAACTTTACCCTATCCTTTCTCTCAAATTCTCTCGAGAATTTCTCTCTCGCCTCTATCCTTTCCACCTCGCTCATCACCATTTTCCATGACTTTAGTGCCTATAAAGCCTCATTTTGTGTAGTTTGAATGTAGTTATATGTAGTTATAATGTAGTTATTATGTATATAAATATTTTCGTATATAATTGAATATCAGACATATATCATATAATGAATGTAGTTATGTAGGCATTTTAATGAATTTGAACT
>Ga0310691_10003285_pt1 | contig 19696 bp, 17 predicted proteins | sample 176DNAGHGlowgp2_FD_203887 | JGI IMG/M metagenome (GOLD analysis project Ga0310691, IMG submission 203887) | Sheep rumen microbial communities from Palmerston North, Manawatu-Wanganui, New Zealand - 1766 DNA GHGlow gp2 (v2) (version 2) | ecosystem: Host-associated > Mammals > Digestive system >...
TCGACAGTTTGGAGGAAACCATCCTCATCATCTTGCTGTTGGTGGTCATTGTGGTGCTCTTCTTCTTGGGAAGATGGCGCGCCACCATCATCATCGCCCTTGTGGTGCCAGTCTCCTTGATAGCGGCGTTTATATACCTGTTGGCTACGGGTAATACGCTGAATATCATTTCGTTGTCATCTATATCCATCGCCATCGGTCTGGTGGTCGATGACTCCATTGTGGTGTTGGAGAACATCACCACGCATATCGAGCGAGGGTCGAAGCCCAAGGCGGCGGCCGTGTTCGCCACCAGTGAGGTGTCCCTCTCCATTATCGCTTCCACCTTGGTGATTATCGCCGTGTTCCTGCCGTTGACCTTCCTTACCGGTATGGCCGGCGTGCTCTTCAAACAGTTAGGCTGGATTGTCACCATCGTGATTGCCGTCTCCTTGGCGGCGGCTATGACGCTGACCCCGATGCTCTGTTCCCTCTTGCTGAAGAAGAATCCGAAAAAGAGCAAATGGTTCGCCAAAGTGTATGGTCCTATCGAGCGATTCCTCATCCGTTTGGACGAAGGTTACGCCAAGGTGCTCCGCTGGTGTGTCAACCACCGGAAGACCGTCGTCGGTTTCGCCTCCATCATCTTCCTGGCAAGCCTTTCATTGCTGTTGGTGATTCCCACCGAGTTCTTCCCGACGCAGGATAACGCCCGTCTGAGCGTCACCGTGAAGCTACCGCAGGGTACGCGCGTGGAAACTACCAAGGCGTTGGGCGACCAGATTGTGAAAGAGATCCGGGAGAAATATCCGAACGAAATCAAGACCATCAACTACTCCGTGGGTATGCCCGACGAAGACAACACCTTCAGTTTGATGCGAGAGAACGGCACGCACCTGCTCTCCTTCAACATCCGTTTGGTGAAGAAAACCGAGCGTGACAAGTTCATCACGGAGATTTCCGACGGCATCCGCGAACTGTTGCGGCAGCACATCGAGATTGTCTCCTCCACGGTCAGCACCGGTCAAGGTAATATGGGCGGACAATCGACCGTCGATATAGAGCTCTACTGTTACGACTTCAACACCACTGACCAGTTCGCCGCCGACCTTGCTGCCCGTATGCGGCAGGTGGAGGGCTGCTCAGAGGTGGTGATCAGCCGTGACGAATACACTCCCGAATTGGAAGTGGTCTTTGACCGCCAAAAGTTGGCCGAGAACGGGCTCAACTCCACGACGGCGGCCGGTTACGTGCGCAACCGCTTTAATGGCTACACGGCATCGCAGTTCCGCGAGGGCGGTGACGAGTACAACATCCGCGTGCGTTATGCGCCCGAGTTCCGTAACGACATCCACGCTATTGAGAACATCTTAATGTACAACAACATGGGCAAAGGCATCCGCGTGGGTGACGTGGCCACGGTGGAGGAAACCTTCACCCCGCCGACCATCGTCCGTAAGGACCGTGAACGTATGGTCAAAGTCTCCTGTGTGGTGGCCAAGGGCGCCGCGTTGAGTGAGCTGGTAGCTTCCGCGCAACACGAGCTCGACCAGATGGACGTCCCCGCCACGTTGGACTACAAGATCGGCGGTACGTGGGAAGACCAGCAGGATGCTTTCGGCGACATGTTTATGCTGATGGCGCTGATTATCATCCTCGTCTATGTGGTGATGGCCGCCCAGTTCGAGTCGTTCACCTACCCGTTCGTCATCATGCTCTCCATCCTCTTCGCCCTCACCGGCGTGTTGATCGGTCTGGCCGTGACGCGTACAGCATTGGGTATCATGGCGTTGATCGGTTTGATGATGTTGATTGGTATTGTGGTGAAGAACGGTATCGTGCTCATCGACTACACCAGTTTGTGTGTCGAGCGCGGCATGACCATCAAGGACGCTGTCGTCGCCGGCGGTCGTTCCCGTCTGCGCCCGATCTTGATGACCACGCTGACCACGGTGCTCGGTATGATCCCGCTGGCCGTTGACAAGGGCGAGGGCGCCGAGATGTGGAACTCCATGGGTATGGTCGTGGCCTGGGGTCTGACCTTCTCCACCATGGTGACGCTGATCCTCATCCCGATCATCTACAGTAAGTTCGCCGAGTGGAACGCCCGTGGCGCCGCCCGCCGCCGTGCCCGCCGCGAACGCAACAAAGCCCTCGGTGTCAACGAAGTGTAGTTAGCAGTTAGTAGTTGTAACGAAAAGCCCCAATATATTGAAACCACTTCCTTGAGCAGCCCCGAAGGGGCAAGAGCTCGGTAGAGCTAATAACCCCACACAAGGCGAAGCCGCAGTGTGGGGTAGGCAGAAACAATTAAACAAATAGATACGAAAAATGAAAGCAGTCTTCATATCCCTATATCAGGCCTTCTACGATGAGGTCATGGAAATTTTAGACAAGAACGAGATCCGCGGGTTCACCTTCTGGAACGAGGTGCAGGGTCGCGGCAGTCACGACGGGGAGCCGCACTACGGCACCCACGCCTGGCCGACGTTGAACTCCGCCGTGCTGGCCTTCGTGCCGGACGAGAAGGTGAAGCCGTTGCTCCACGACATCCACGAGCTGGACATCTCCGCCGAGCAGCAGGGCTTGCGCGCCTTCGTGCTGAACGCCGAGGAGATTACGGACAAGGACCTGTAGAGACGCGCCATGACACATCTCTACGGCATATCCCATGTCTCCAATCAATCATCAACATAATCCCCTGACAATGAAAAAGGTCCAAGCTCTTTGTCTCTTACTGGCGATTTTCCTGTTTGGAAACATTTCCGCCCAAATCCAGCACTTCACATGGCAGGGCGTACAGCGCGACTATCTCGTGCGCATTCCAGCCAACCACGAGGGCACACTTCCCGTATTGTTCTTCTTGCATGGTTTGGGAGACAACATCACGAACTACAATCAGGAACTCAACTTCGGACAGATAGCCGAAGAGTTCGGGTGGGCAATCGTGGTGCCACAGGCCCGCAATTTAGGCATGGGCAACATGTGGAATGTGGGGATGACAAACAGTAATGTTGACGACGCGGGATTCTTGATGGCCCTCCTTGACTCGCTGACGGTTCAGTACCAGCTCGACCCCGACAGCGTCTTCTTCACCGGATTCTCCATGGGCGGCTTTATGACCCATCGTATGGCCATCGAGCATGGAGACCGTATCACCGCGTGCGCACCTGTAAGTGGTCTGATCTACTATGAACAGGCCTCTTTAACTCCTGTGGCACCTGTGCGGATGCTCCACATCCACGGCACCAGCGATCCTGTGGTGAGTTACAACGGGAGCTCCACCGCTTTTGGCTCGAACCTCGGTCTCGGGGTGGATGCCATCATGGACTATTGGCAGAATGCCAACGGCTGCTCCGGCGAACCAACCATCGACACGCTCCCCGACCTTAAGAACGACGGCTTGCGTTTCATCCGCTACACCTATAACTGTGGCACCGACCTGCAGCACCTGAAAGTGGTGGGCGGAAACCATACGTGGTACGACAATGTCAACCAATACGATGTTGACTACAAGAACATTATCTACGAGTTCTTTACGGGTCACAGCACTCCTTCCGGCATCCCCGACCGTAAGACCGGACAGCTTCAGGTTTGGCCGAACCCCACGAACGGCATCCTCCACATTCAGACCTCGGATTCCCATTCGTCAAATCCTGAGATCCGCGTTTACGATGTGTATGGAAAAATGATAGACGTGATTGTAGGGGCGAATAATGATTCGCCCCTACAGACCCTACAAATCGATCTCGTCCGTTATCCCGGTGGCGTCTATTTCGTGCAAGCGGGTGAGGGCGCGGTGACAAAGGTGGTGCTGGAACGGTAGCGGAAAACATGTTTCTCACTTTACATACTCGTACCGGCAGGTCACAACAATCCCGTTTTCTTCGTTTCCAATGTATTGGGAATCTGTGACATACCCGTCTTCGTCCAATTGATAATGGTATTCATTATGGTAGTAAAGAACATCTGTTGAGCCAGCCCATTCGTGGTAATACTGAATATCTGCTGAAGACGGCAGGTTACGGCTGTAGCTAAACGTGAATGGCATAAACAAATCGGTGTAGTTGCCGCTGAAAAAACGATACATTGGGTTGGGATAATCCGTGTATTGGAATAGATAAACGTATTCCATATTATCATCGTCAATACGGTATTCTTTCACGTTGTCACCCTCGTATGCAAGGGTAATCACTCTTTTATAAAATTCTTTTGGGGCAGGCATTTCAGTTTGTGTCTGATAAATTCTCTCCGCGTCCGTAAGGGAAAGCCCGGGCAATACCATCGACAGAATTTCGGTCAAAGGATCGTCCGCAGACTTTTTCTCCCCATATCGCTCAACTTGAATTTCCGTGATTTGATCCCGGTCATTGTGTGTGAAGGTGTATTTGGCGCACGGACGTTGCGGAAATTCCTCATTGTTCGTGTCTTGAACACCTTCAATACAGGACAAATGTCTCCCGTTATAGTGGAAATGGTAGTACTTGACAGGTTTATACCCTGAAATGTCAGAGCAAATGATAGTTTTCACCCGTTGACCCTGATATTCAAACTCAAAGACATCACTATAGTCATCGGAATAGTTGACCTTGATGGAGTTCAACAAATTCCCGTCCCAATTCCAAATCATATCCCGTTGCCAATAATCTGTCTCCAAGTGAATCTTGGACAATTTCTTTTCCGGCTTGTAAACGCCATCTTTCTGACAAGCACTTGTCAGCATTGTGAACAGAGCAGTGAGCAAAACCACGACCATCTGTCTTTTATGTTGTAACATTCTGTTTGTTAAGCGTTTATTCATAACTGTTGTGTTAAAGTTATTGATAATATTCGTAATAATTGACATGTGTGAATGGTTCTGTGTTTTCTGGAGCGACATAATAATGAATCGTACCGTTGCAAGTGGTTTTCACCGGATAATTGTCCTCAATTTCATACTGATATTCCATATCCTCGTAAAGGTTCATTGTTGGATCCGAATCCCAAATATTCTCATAATGACACGTCTTGACCAAATTCTTGCTGTACAAGCCCGAAGCCGAAAAATTGGTTGACTGAAACAGCTTGTGTGATGGGTTCAGGTAGTCAGTGTACGTAAACGTGTAATTTTCCTCTATCCTATCATTCGTCAATATATGACATTCGGTTACATTTTCGCCTTGGTATGTGAACGATACGGAAATCCTGTCCCAAATCTCCTCATCGACTTTGCTTTGTGAGCGCGGTTTGGCAAGCTTCTGTGCAGCCATATCTGGAAGACCGGGAATTGCGCATTGCAGTACCAAACGGAGAGCTTCGTTACTGTCTTTCCAACTCGGATGTGCATACACTTCTTCTTCATACCCAGAAATCAATCCGTCCGCATTATACGAAAAAACATAATGGGCTAAACGACGAACATTCGGATCAAGGGAAAGACAATCCGTGTAAACATCCAAGGAATCAATTCGTTTCCCTTTCTTGTCATAATGGAAAAGATAGTACTGGTTGGTGCCACCCAATTCATAGATAGCACTCAACTGCTTGCCGTTGTATTGAAACCGCAGTTCGGATGATCCATTAAAAAAAGAGATGGAACTCAACAAATCCCCGTCCCAATTCCAAGTCTGATACAACCTCTTTTCTCCAGATTCATACGTGGTGAAGATTTTTGAAATCTTTTTCCCCGGCTTATACACGCCCTCTTTCTGGCAACCGGCCGTCAGAAAACAGAGCCCAAGGATGAGATAAAATGTTTTGATTAATAGTTTGTTTATTTGATGCATAAAGATTTTTGTTTGAGACAGTGAAAAACTGTAAATAACAAAGTTGCAAAAATAATATTTTTCCATTCTGTTTGATGCAAAAAAAAACCAAAAGGTTACATTTTTTTGAGATTTTTGTTATTTTTGCGCCGCCATCCAGAAAAGTGTAACTGTATGATTACCAAGATTGTGCTCACCGGCGGCCCGTGTGCCGGGAAAACCACTACAAATGAGCGTATTGAGGAGTTCTTCTCCAAATTGGGGTACGCCGTGTTCACCTTGCCAGAGGCAGCCACGCTGTTCATCAAAGCGGGGGCTGAGTTCCTCACCCAGGACAAGAACCTCTATTTCGAGATTCACAAGAACATGATGCGGTTTCTTTTGGAAATGGAAGAGGATTTCTACCGTATTGCCGAGGCGACAGGCAAGCCGGCGCTCATCATCAACGACCGCGGTGCCATGGACCTCTCGGCCTACATGACTCCCGATGATTGGCAACGGCTGCTTCGCGAAATCGGTCATACAGAAGAGGAGTTGCTGAACCGTTACAAGGCAGTCTTTCACCTCTGTACCAGCGCGAAAGGAGCCCCGAACAGCTACACCCTCAGCAACAACTCCGCTCGTATGGAGGAGACCCTCGCGGAAGCTATCCAAGTCGATGACAATCTCATCAAAGCGTGGGAGAAGCACCCAAACCTCCACCTCATCCAGTCCGAAGAGTTCGTAAAGGACAAAATTGACAAGGTGCTTTTAGGCATCGCCCAAGTGCTCGACATCCACGACTCCGTCAAAGATCTAATCCTCTAATCCTCCGGTTCTCTCATCCTCTCATCCTCTTATCCTCCCCCTAAAACCGGTACATCCCCTGCACCCTCACTTCCGTCTTGTGTGGCTTGTCAATATAGGTCAAGCCGCTGCTGATATCGTGTCTGTCTAGATAGTGTGTCCGTGACACTCTGAACCATACGCTGAATTTCTGTATCTTATACCGTAGAATCAGGTACGCCCGCATCCCTTGATAGTAGTACGAGCCGATAGTGAAAGCGTAATACAAGTCGTTTTCGTATGCGTACAGACGTTCTTCGTAACTGTCTGTGTCGAAATAGGCAACACGGAGGTGGAGACTTAATTGCGGTTTCCGAAAGTTGAAAGCCAAGTCCTGATACATCAGTATCCCTTTATCCCAACTTCTCTGATTTGGGCCCTTGTTGAACACCATGCTGACCTCCGTTTTAGTGTTCAGAAACGGCCACGGGGCATTCGTCCATTGCACTCGTAATCTATGCCGGCACTGCTCCACAAGGCGATGCATGTATAAATCCTCGCTTTCGTTTTTCGGCTTTGTTCGCCATTGGTATCTGAGACTCAGCGTGCTTTTTCGGGTGAGTCGGCACGTCAGGAGGAGTCCGGCGTCCGTTCCCTGCACGGGTGCGTCCGTACGATAAGTCAGCCATTTTAGCCGATAGTAGTCGCAGAACAGATCCGCCTCCACCTTTCTGGAAAGGATGAGATGCCCGGTAAGATAGACGCCGAACTCACCGCCGTCACCCGAAGCCGTCCGGAACCCGCTGCCCATGGGTGATTGGTAGCCCGTGGCATAGTACCTCGTCAACGCGGCTACCTGAAACACTGGGGTGACAGGAAAGAGTGCGGCTTGTAACAGTGCCGGTTTCCCTTTTTCATTGAAGGCCGCTTCCCCGAATAGCAGTGCCTTGCCCGCTAGTGCCTGATACCACACGCTGGCGTTCCATTGGCAAGGTTGGATTAGCGACCGCCATTTCTCTTTACTTGTCGCCGAGTCAGCAACTTCTCCGAAACAAACAAACTGTCCACCGAGCGTAAACCGTGCCCGCCTATAAGAGAGTGCTCCCCCTATAGCGGTACGATTGGTTTCCGTCACCGCTCCAGCGAAAGCGCTCCCCGACCAATGAGCATTCCCCAGCGTGAACGCAGCTCCCCGAAAAAACTCGCTTTCGTTGGTGGTTGCCACAGGACGAATCCCTTCATTGAAGCGCCGTATCGCCGACACTCCCCCACCCTTTCCGGCCATCATGGAGGAGCCCAGCACCAACCCTTGCCCGAAATTCAACCGGTAATCCCCAACCACGGCACACTTCAACCATTTGATGTTCTTCACATACAACGAGCCCGAATAGTGGTCGAACCCGTACTTTTGGTCGCCTCGGAAAAACGCCTCCCCTGCATCTTTCTCCCCGGCAACGCGGAAACCGAAATGCTGGCGGATATCGAAATCGTAACGGAATTGCAAGTGAGCTGGCGCCCCGTCATAATGGTTTGCCCTCGAGGTGTCATACCCTGCCTGCCGCTCCACTACTTGCCCATAACGCAGCCAAAGGACACTCTTGCTGCTTTTCATCAGCTGTCGGAAAGTCGGGCGTTGTTTTGGCGGCGGCGAAATAACCACTCTGTCAAACAATCTACGCATATCCACATCCGTGAAACCGTCTATGGCCGCCAGCTCGTAAATGCTATACAACTGACCGTAATTATCAATGTACAACTGTAACTGATAGTATTGGTAATCAGTCAACTGCAATACTGTCACCGCCACTTCATAGCTCAAGTTATTCAAATTTGGACGACTGTTCTCATAAACATCCTCCATCTGTTCGAGCATCTCCTCGCTGACGTTCTCTTCGTTTTCCAAATCGTCCATTTGGAGCATCCAACTGTCGACGGAGCTCTCCAACAACCGAGTGGAATCCTGCTGGGCGAATCCAACTGTCGGGATGATTATCGCTATCATCATTATACTTCTTAATATTGTCTTGTTTTTCATGTTTGTTTTTAGTGATCAGTGATTAGTGAACAGTGAACAGTCATAGTCATTGTTATAGTCATTGTTATAGTCATCGTTATAGTCATCGTTATAGTCTTTGTTTAGGTGCATCAAACCACCATCCTCCGATTTCAGGGGAGACTGAAATCCGATAATGCCATGCGGCCTGCACTGACATCACGAACTTCCTGTAAACCAAACCAATATATATGCCCAAATGGTTATTAGAGCAATCCGCACCGAGTAGAAGCGGTGCAATCGGATGGGTCATAAACCGTCCTGTCACTTCCCATGCGCCCGGCAACGACTTCGACATCGTAAGCGAGAGCAACAGTTTGCGAACAGGCATATACGTACACCCCAACGCGAATCTCAGGGGTATAACGTCCTTTCCCACAATTCCATATCGTAGCAGGAAAGGATTAAATACCACAGCATCAAGCAGCAATTTTGGCGACACTTTACAGGCGAAAGCAAAATCTGCGCAAAGAGAATGCCGTGGAGGATACCCTCGGGCGTGCGCCATCAGGTAAAAGATCCGCGCCGTCATCGCAAAACGGTCGCCAAAGTCACGGCCATAACCGACCGACAGTTTGAAATCTCCATAGCTCGCATAGCCATAATGATTTACGCAAAAAAACAGGATGTTCTTCCGAAAGTTCATCACACCTACTATATCGGCATACATCATCTCTTTCATGCAGAAATCGTTTCGGAAATGGAAACCGGCAAAAGTTGGAAGAAAACAGCTCTGCGCAGGCATGTCCGGCACGATTTCAGCAGCATGTGCGCGAAACAGTTGCTCTTGCGACATTCCCTTCGTGGGTGCCAAAAGACACAATCCACTTATAATCAATATGCTTATGATCACTTTTGTTTTCATTATTTCAATAATTTGTTTCATGGCAAATATACAACACAGAAAAGCGCTTGTCAAGTTAAAAATTGTTAATAATTTTAATGCGATTTTTTAACATACAATAATATTATAGGGCCTGCTACAATTTATTACAGGAACGATCCTGAATTACAGAGACGTTTCAGGAAACGTCTCTACTGCGTATTCGCAATTTGTGTATTTTTGCCGCCATGACAGATCCGAATAAAAATATCCGCATAGAAGATTACGACTATCCGCTGCCGGAGTCCCGCATCGCCATGTATCCCGTCGCCCAACGGGATCAATCCAAGCTATTGATTTACAACAAGAAAGCAGGGAAAATCACCGATGCGCAATTCCACCAGTTACCTGAGTTCTTGACAGACAATCATTGGTTGGTGTTCAATAATTCCAAGGTGATTCATGCGCGGTTGTTGGTGCACAACACTACCGGCGCCGCCATTGAAATTTTCTGCCTCGAACCGCTTGCCCCCACTTCGGACCCTGCCGTCGCATTTACGTTGAGCGGTTGCGTCACGTGGAAGTGCATGGTCGGAAATGCCCGGAAATGGAAACACCCATTGGAAATCGAAGTCCCTATTAACGAGCGGGTTGTAAGCATCAAAGCGGAACGAGGAGAAGCCATAGAAGGTACTTTTGAGGTTACTTTCACCTGGAACGAATCCGATGTTTCTTTCGCCGAATGGATTGAAGCATACGGTAAAGTCCCGCTCCCACCCTACATTCATCGTGATGCAGAAGACAGTGACACAGAACGTTATCAGACCGTATATGCCCGTCATGACGGCTCTGTGGCCGCTCCTACCGCAGGTCTTCACTTCACCGATGAACTACTGCACACTCTCAACAAGAAAGGAATTGAAACAGAATACGTTACACTTCATGTAGGAGCAGGCACTTTCAAACCTGTATCATCCGAAACTATCGGTGGTCATTTCATGCATGAGGAAAAGATTCTGATAACTGAAGACTTTATTCGTAAATTATTGGAAAACAGCGACAAGCAACTTATCGCCGTGGGCACGACCGTCACGCGCACATTGGAGTCGCTCTTTGTTATCGGTGCCAAATTGCACCTTGGACTGGACCAGCCGCTTTTAGTGGAGCAATGGGAGACTTACGAAAATCCCGCAATTCATCATGTGACTGTGGAGCAGTCGTTAACGGCCATTCTCAACTACCTCAAAACGCACGACACGGACATGTTGCGGGCCAGTACCCGGCTCATCATCCTGCCGACTTACACGCGACATATTGTCAACGGACTGATTACCAATTTCCATCAGCCGAAAAGTACACTTTTGTTGTTGATTTCCAATTTTTTAGGAGACGAATGGCATACGGTTTACCGGCACGCCCTGGAGAATGGATATCGTTTTCTCAGTTATGGCGATGCGAATCTATATCTCTGATTTGCCCTCGTCCACTTTATTCTGCACCATATTCTCCCAACGCAGGAAAGCATTGGTCTGAACATCGTAAAAGACATTGTAAAACGTTCTGGCCCAATAGTTCCGTGTTCCGAAACCGGCAGGGGTTTTTAGAAATTTCTCGCAAACCACCACCTCTTGCGTTTCTGTTTTCGTAATCACTACCCAGATGGCTGCAGTTTTAACAGTCGTGTCAAACGACTCCACCACAAACGAAAGCGCATACGGGTATGCTTTCGGGAGTGTCAACTCTGACATATATTCTACCATCTGGTCATCTGTAAAAACGTCTTTTATGTCAATATATTTGGCAAGCAAATTGCTGATTTTCACAGATTTGTTTAATTTTGTCACGGCAGACAAATCGTAGTGCATCATCGGTTTCCGGAAACTCATACGGATGTCGTATTTTTTCTGGTCGTTCAGAATCAACTTATTCCATTCCTGAAAATAATGCTGCATGATTTCCTGAGAATAATCGAAACCGGCACGGGTGAACTTGGCCTTGGAGAAATTCACCCCGACCCACAGTATCTCCCTGACACTCAAGAAATCTACGAACAAATCTTCATTCATGTACATATTCCACCACCTTTCAAAATCAAGACATACTTACCGCTTCCCACTCCGTTTGAAGACGGCAATATTCTGTATTACTATCCGCAGAGAAAATGGCCGTATTGAAACAATTGTCAGAAACAGGTTCCGAGCACACTATATATTGGTCGCCGAGCTTGGCTTGTGCAATGAATTTGACCGCCACGCCGGTGATTTTGTGCGTTTTTCGGAAAAAATCGCTCACCGCATCAAATGCCCACTGGATGTAATGCGCATTGTTGACGTGTTGGTTTATGTCGATATCGGAATGACGCACATCCATTGGTTCCGGAAGCGTTTCCGGAAGTTTTACAGGTCCGATTTTCATCGGTTTGGCTTCCAATGCGTTTCGATCCTGCGGGCTGAAACAACCATCGAAAATATCCATGCGCTGGGGTTGTCCTTTCTCTTTGTCCAAAATGGCCCACACGGTGCTTGCAGCAACCAAGACTTGTCCGTCGGAATCTATGATTTCGATGTCGCGAGGGGAAGTGGCCGCACCCGATTTTCTCACCCAAGTGCGTATCGTGACCTCTTCAGTCCATTTAGGCAAACGGTTGATCTTCATTTGGATTTTGGTAATCACCCAGAAAAAACCACGCTCGCGAAGACTATGCCAGCCAGCCCCTAAAATGGTAGCATGCCGGTCGCTCATCTCCTGCATCAGTTGAAACAGTGAACAGACCGTCATCTGAGACCTGTCATCTACAAAATAGGACGGGATTATGAGTTTTTTCTCTAAAATCGGCAATGGTTCCATGTCACGTTTATTTTACCACATTCCGTCAAACGTTGTCCAAATCTCATCACCCAGTTTCCAAGCGCGCTCAACGGCCTCATTACCACATATATCGGTAAAATTGGTCAGCACTTGGATAGCGTCATCATAACGATCCTGCTTGATCAGCTCCATCGCTTCCTGTTCGATGACAAAATGCTCTTTGATGAACTCTTTCTGCATCGGTTTCCACACATTGTCCACTACAACATGCATATCCCCCCATCGTTGGGCGGCCAACGTACCCACGCGGTTAAACGCCCACCATGCAGCATCCCTGCTGAATCCCGTCAGGCGACCGTCCGTCTTATAGGTTTCCGGAAGGTCCGTAACATTCGCATAGATAGGCACATAGATGGAAGAGGCGACATTGTCCAAGGCGAACCAGCACAACGCACCCACCTCATCGGGCAGCCAGTTGCGACATTGGATGATGGTGGCATAAACCGTGAAATGCACCGCTATACTGCGTTCGCCGCGCTCGTTCCAGCCGCCGTTGATGCGGTGCAGCTTCAATTCATCAAGCTTCATGAAGGGATTGGCCATCGGGGAAATGACATTTTTGCCATCTTTATCCGTAACCGTCAAAGTCTTGCGCATGTCATACGGAGTTCCTTCGTAGTAGTCATGGAAAATGCTCATCATTTTCTCCAAGGTAACCAACGTATCGGGTTTCACTGAAAACGGATAGTTTTCAGCGTTCGGGTCGAGATGGAGGGAAGGGGCCACGAGGTCGAACACTCGCCACTCACGACGTCGGCAGGCCATCATCGTGCGGGTCTGCGGTGCGTACGCGTATGCAAATCGGAATGGTTCTTTGCCGTCCCACCATCCGTTCTCTTTGGCTAACGAATAGACGTTGTCGGAAGCCATGAAATAATCTTTGTCTTTAAGGTTGATTTCGCGAATGGTGGATGCATTGGCATTAACAGCCACATGGTCGTCGGGAACGCGCTGCGCCGCCCAGACTGCTCCCACTTTGTCCTTACCGGGACCGAGAATCTCCAGATGCCAGACCTCGTCCTTGTCGGCGATGGTCAGGCACTCGCCCGCATCAATCCAGCCGTATTTTTTCAGCAGCACGCCCGCGGTTTCGATAGCCTCGCGAGCGGTGCAGCAACGTTGCAACAACAGCATGCAAAGCCGCTGACAGTCAATGAGTCCACTATCGGATTGCAATTCCTTTCGACCGCCGAACGTCGATTCGCCGATGGCCAACTGCGCCTCGTTCACGCATGGATAGGCCGTGTTCAGGAACTGGTAAGTGTGCTCCACCTGCGGAATCTCACCGATGAGGATGTTGTCGTAGCGTTGCATCTGTCCGGGCAGCTGCTTTTTCGCCCATTGACGCTTATAGAGGGGTTGCATCGCGCCACGCTCGTAATCCTGCTCGGGGGTCACGTAGATGTTGGTGCGCGAGCGATGGCTGTCGTCCGTGTGCGAGGTCATCACCGAACCGTCCGCCGATGCCTTTTTGCCCACCGTGATGGAGGTGCATTCCATGCCGTCGGACTCGAAATCGGCGACGCTCTGCGCCGAAACGGATACTATCCATAAAAATGCTACTACAACTAAGAAAAATCTTTTCATATCTTTGGCTGTTGGCTGTTAGCTATTGGATTAAAAATAAAATGCAAAAGTACAATTTTTACGGAATATCTTTATAGAAAAAAGAGGAAAAAACTTGTGTGCGACAATCCATAAAACAACGCGACAATCAAAGATTTTTTTTTATTTTTGCAGTCTTAAAAAACAACGAAACAAATGGGATACTTTATCATTTTTATCGTATTGATGGTTGCGAGCTGGATTGTGCAGAAAACCCTGACCTCGCGTATTGAAAAATATTCTAAAACCCCTATTAGCAGCGGGCTTTCCGGCAAGCAAGTGGCCGAGAAGATGCTGCGTGACAACGGCATCTACGATGTGCAGGTAACCTGTACAGGCGGTTTCCTCACCGACCACTACGACCCGACAAAGAAGGTTGTGAACTTGAGTCAGGGCGTGTTTGAGGGACGAAACATCGCTTCCGCCGCCGTCGCCGCGCACGAATGCGGTCACGCCGTGCAGCACGCCACCGCCTACCGCTGGCTCACCATGCGCTCCAAGCTGGTGCCCGCCGTGCAGTTCGGCTCCCGTTTTTCGCAATGGATTCTGCTAGCCGGTATTGTGTTGCTAAGCATCTCCAACTTCATAGGACAATGGGTCCTGCTCGTGGGCATCGTCCTGTTCGGCCTCACTACCCTCTTCTCAGTCATTACCCTTCCGGTGGAATACAACGCCTCCGAGCGCGCCGTGGAATGGCTTGAAAGCAACGCCATCACGACCGGCGACGAGACTGTCATGGCCAAGGATGCCCTCAAATGGGCCGCCCGCACCTATCTTATCGCCGCCATCTCCTCACTGGCAACATTACTGTATTACGTGATGATTTTCCTCGGAGGAAGACGCGACTGATAATTATGAATTCAGAATGATGAATGCTGAATAACTTTAGTTTGAACGCTTTTTTTACATTTCCTCTAAAAGCCAAAAGCAAACAGCCAATAGCCAAATCAAACAACCAAATAATACAAAGACAATGAAGAAAATTGGTATAATATTGATAATCTGTATATTATTCATTCCCGCATTTGCGCAGGTGCAGGTCTATCCGTTGAAGGAATTCCCGTCGAAAGGGGTGAAGTATGTGGGCAAGGTGCAATACGCGCTACCGACCACCACGCTGAAAGTGACGGTCTCCGTGTCTAAGGTGCAGGACATTCGCGGCTATTTCGCCGACTATGCCGAGAGTTTGCTCGGCCTTACGAATATTATCCAGCAGAACCGCACCTACTACAAACTCAATTCTGTTGATATTGAGCCGATTACAGCACCCGATGATTCGAAAGTCTTCGTGGCTTATACCTCTAACTATGATCTCGCGAAGCTGTGGCAGGAGGAGAGCATAACCGCAACCGATGTGCTTGCTGCGACACCGCTCACCACCTACACGACACACACCGCCACGCTGCCTGATTTCTTCAAGAACTACGCCGACATCTCCTACACGCAACAGTCAGAGACATTTGTCGATACCAAAATCATTGACGGTGTGGTAACGCAAGTGCCTGCCAGTCACACGAAAACCGTTTCCAAAAGTTTCGAGAGCAAAGCCCGCGAGGCTGCCGATGCCATCGTGAAAAGTCGCAAAGACCAGTACAACTTGGCGGCAGGTGAACAAGAAACCCCATACTCGGGCGAGGCGATGCAGGCCATGCTCTCCGAATTGAAGAAATGGGAAAACAACTACATGAGTCTGTTTACTGGTGTATCCATTTCTGATACAATGGTTTACGTATTCTATATCACCCCTGAGGACCTCACCCCGGCCACGGCGTTCTATTTCAATGCCACGAAAGGTTTTAACCAGAGTGAAGGAGCGGCTGCCGATGCCTACAGTTTGATTTTCAACAGGATTTACAAAGATAATATCACCAAAATTATCGAATTCAATTATCCGGAATACAGTTATATCACCCGCGACAAAAAGCCCGTCCAGGTTTCGCTTACGCACGCCAACGACAAAATCCACGATTTCGGTGTCATCAACATGCACCAAGCCGGCTCCCTCCAAACCTTCCACCCTTACTCCAAACAGGTGGTAGGAATCAAAGGAATCGGTTTCGTCTTCTAAACAGGGGCGAAAAATTCCAAAGTCTCAAGTCTTACGTCTTACGTCTCAAAAATTGACAATAATGACAACACCCAAATACTTTATCGTGGCACTCCTTTCTGCAACGGTCTGTCTCACAGGCTGCCAGAAGATGGAACAGAACAAGCTGAACCGCCAGATGAAAAAGATGGCGGAAACCTATTTGCAGCAGGAGAAGGTAACCGATTATCAAAAGCTGACCATTACTAGCGTTGACACACTGACGGAATACAGTTATGCCAAACTCACCTCCGAGTTGCTGGAAAACATGGAGGGCGTGTATGAGCAGATGTATTGGGATGATTCTGACGACACCGCCCGACGTGAGGTTATCGGCTTGTACCTAAACGAGATAAAACGGACCAAGGCGGATATGGACGATTTGATTGACAACGGCGACCTTCTCACCGAAGGGGTCACGCTCTTCATGGTGACGGGAAATTTAGAGAAAGACGGCAACAAGCAAGAATTTATGTTTCTGGTGAATCCGGACAAGAAGTCGCTGCACACGTTGGATCCCTTCGGAGACAATTTATTATATAAGGATGCGGAGTGATGTATCCCTGGGGCAACGAGCGACGTTTTCACGCATACAGCCATTATTGTAAAACCCACTTTGGCGGGCGCATTCAAAAGTTGCCCGTCGATGCCGGTTTTTCATGCCCGAACCGCGTAAACCGTTCGCAAGGCGGCTGCACCTACTGCGCCAACAATGCCTTTACGCCATCCTATCTTACTGAAAAAGATGACGTCGCAACACAGTTGATAAACGGAAAACGGTTCTTCGAGAAGCGCTATCCTTACAATAACGGCTATTTCGCCTATTTCCAGGCATATACAAACACAAACGCCCCTCTTGAAGTTCTTCGTCAGAAATATGAAGCCGCATTACAAGTTCCTGACATCAAGGGGATTACCGTTTCCACCCGTCCAGATTGTCTTCCTGACGAGGTGCTAGATTACCTTTCGGAATTAAACAGCCGCACCTATCTTACCGTGGAATTAGGCGTGGAAAGTTTTCACAATGAGACACTTGTACATATTCATCGGGGACATACGGTGGAATGCACCTTTAATGCCTTCGAAAAACTGCATTCACGGAATATTCCCGTTGGGGTGCACCTGATTTTCGGATTGCCGAACGAAAAGCCGGAACAATGGTTAACGGACGTGCAGTCACTCAACGAGTTGCGACCACAGTTTGTAAAATTCCACCAGTTGCAGATTTTCAAGAACACAGCCATGGAAAGGGAATACAACGACCATCCCGAGCGTTTCAACCCGCTCTCCGCCGACGAGTATGTGCGGTTTCTGTGTGATTATCTTGAACGAATGTCGCCCGAAATCGTGATTGAGCGTTTCTCTGCTGAAGTGCCGCCGCGTTATCTCGCTGTCTCCCAGTGGAATCTGCTCCGCCACGACGCACTTGTACGCAAGATTGAGGAGGAGCTTGAGAGAAGGGACAGATGGCAGGGCTCGGTGATACATAATATATGATTAGCCGGAGACGGCACGCGATCAAAATCGCAAAAACTTGCGAAATCTAAAATTAAAATTAACTAATAATTATTAATTTTAATTGTCAAAAATTACAAGTCGCTGATTCTCAATATTGTTTATTTTCAAAAAAAGTCTTGACAAAAGATTGTTTTTGTTGTATCTTTGCTGCGTTAAAAATTAATTTATGGAAAAAGTAAATCCCATTGAAGAGGCACGAAGATACGTGACCAACGCGGAAGAGGTCATCCAGAAAGCGAATTATGACCCAGCGGTAAAATTGTATTCAGACAGCAAGTATGTCAAGATAGCCGGAGACACGCTTTGGAAAGGATGTCTGATTGCTTTGGATGCAATCCTGAACATTCGCAAAGGCAAAGGCCGCCCTTCCATTAAGAAATACATGGAAGAAGCCGGCAAGCGTGACCGCAAATTACTGGCCGCCATTGTGTCTGGCTATGACATCATGCAACTTACCATGGGTTATGATGGAACCAAGAACAAAAAAGTCTGCGATATTGGCTTTGAAAACGCCAACGCCATCATAGACCGATGCGCAGTGCTATACAACGGTTTGCAATGCGCGTGAGAGCCGATTCGCCGTGAATAAAAACGAAATATTAAATTATGTTGATAAGAACGAACAATTGTGCACTGATGGGGGTGGCCGCGATACCCATCATGGTGGAGGTGAATGTTGATAACGGCATCGGTTTCCACTTGGTCGGTTTGCCCGACAGCGCGGTGAAGGAGAGTCAGCAGCGCATCGAGACCGCGCTGAACATCTATGGCTACAAGATACCCGGGCGGAAAATCGTGGTGAATATGGCGCCAGCGGACATCCGCAAAGAGGGTTCTGCATACGATTTGACCCTGGCCATCGGCATCTTGGCCGCTTCCGAACAGATTGCGGGAGCGTCGGAGCTGGAAGACTACTACATTATGGGGGAGCTGTCGTTGGACGGTTCGCTGCAGCCCGTGCGCGGCGCGTTACCCATCGCCTTGGAGGCGCGACGGCACAAGAAAAAGGGGCTGATTCTGCCCATCCAGAACGCCAGGGAAGCCGCCATCGTGCAGGGCATCGATGTTCTTGGGGCATCCAACATCAAGCAAGTCATTGACTTTTTCGACAAGGGCACGCCCATCGAACCCACACGCATTGACGTGGCCAGCGCCTTCAACGACAGTCTGAACCACTACGAGTACGACTTCTCGGACGTGAAAGGGCAGGAGAACATCAAACGGGCGATGGAGATTGCGGCGGCGGGTTCCCATAACGTGATTTTGATCGGTCCGCCAGGGTCTGGTAAAACCATGTTAGCCAAGCGGTTGCCTTCGATTTTGCCACCCTTGTGTCTGGAAGAGGCGTTGGAGACGACGAAGATCCATTCCGTGGCGGGCAAGATGAGCCGTTACGCCTCCATCATCGCCACTCGGCCGTTCCGTTCGCCGCACCACACCATCAGCGATGTCGCGCTCGTGGGTGGCGGCACGCACCCGCAGCCCGGAGAAATCTCGCTCGCACATAATGGGGTGCTCTTTCTTGACGAATTGCCGGAATTTAAGCGGCAGGTTTTGGAGGTGATGCGTCAGCCGTTGGAGGAACGGCGCGTAACCATCTCACGGTCAAAGTATTCCGTGGAGTTCCCCGCCTCGTTTATGTTCATCGCGGCGATGAACCCCTGTCCGTGCGGCAACTACAACCACCCGACGATTGCCTGCACCTGCAAACCCTTCGAGGTCCAGAACTATTTGAGTAAGATCTCAGGACCTTTAATGGATCGCATCGACCTCCATGTTGAAGTCGTCCCAGTCAGCCATGAGGAGTTAGCGTCCGACAAGCCGTCGGAGCGGAGTGCGGAGATCCGCAAGCGTGTGGTGGCAGCGCGGGAAATCCAAAAGCAGCGATTCGAGGGGTGTCAGGGAGTGTTCGCGAACGCGCAGATGAGCAGCAGGATGGTGCGCGAATATTGCAGTATTGACGAGGCGGGGCAGCTGCTCCTGAAGCAGGCGATGGACCGCCTCGGCCTCTCGGCCCGCGCCTATGACCGCATCCTCAAGGTGGCCCGCACCATCGCGGACCTTGACGGCAGCCCGAACATCGAAATCGGCCACCTCAGCGAGGCCATCAATTTTCGGAATCTGGACAGGGATAATTGGGGGAGGAGATGATTAATTCATAATTCATAATGCATAATGCATAATCATAATGCATGATCATAATCATAATTCATAATTAAATGGTAGGATATGAAAAGTAATAAAGATAATCTGAT
>Ga0310691_10003286_pt1 | contig 19695 bp, 17 predicted proteins | sample 176DNAGHGlowgp2_FD_203887 | JGI IMG/M metagenome (GOLD analysis project Ga0310691, IMG submission 203887) | Sheep rumen microbial communities from Palmerston North, Manawatu-Wanganui, New Zealand - 1766 DNA GHGlow gp2 (v2) (version 2) | ecosystem: Host-associated > Mammals > Digestive system >...
AAATTCCACTGATATTTTTACAAATCTCAATGAAATTTTGAGTTTAGTGTGCGCTGGGGGTGGGTTTTGTGTGCGCTGTGGGTGAGTTTAGTGTGTGCTGGGGGTGAGTTTAGTGTGAGCTGGGGGTGGGTTTTGTGTGTGCTGGGGGTGGGTTTTGTGGGCGCAGGGGGTGGGTTTTGTGCACGCAGGGAGTGGGTTTGAGGCGCGGTGAAGGCAGGGGGATGCCGTGCTGCGGAAAAGTTTTTGGGGTGGGAGGGGTTGGTTTCTGCGAAAGTTTTTGTATTTTTGCAAGGTGAATGCCCTTTGCGATCGCGGCGGAGAAGGATTGTCGCGGGCAGGGGGTGGACAGAATGAAACGAAGAAAGAATGATGGATAGAGAACCGTGGATTGAAGACTTGCAGGTGGTGGCGTTCGATGCCGACGACACGCTGTGGGACTGTCAGACGCACTTCGACCGTGTGACGGAGCTGATGTGCCATGTGCTGAGGCCGTGGGCGTCGCACGACGAAGCGTGGCAGGCGCTGCTCGATACGGAGCGTGGCAACTTGCCGATTACGGGTTACGGCTGCAAGGCGTACATCCTGAGTGTGGTCGAGACGGCCCTGCGTGTGAGCCACAACGAGATTCCGGCGACCGACATCGACCGTCTGCTGAAGGCTGGAAACCAGTTGCTGCTCATGCCGGCGACCCCGCTGCCGGAGGTGGAGCAAACGCTGCATTCGCTGCGTCTGCGCATCGACGACGAACGCCGTCCGCTGCGTCTGGTGGTGTTCACCAAGGGCGAACTGATGGATCAGCAGAACAAGCTGGAGCGGTCGGGGCTGGCGCCGCTGTTCGACTACGTGGAGATCACGTCCGACAAGCGGGCGGAGGACTTTCAGCAGCTGTGCTGGAAATTGCTGGTGCGTCCCGACCAGCTGCTCATGGTGGGCAATTCGTTCAAGAGCGACATCGCGCCGGCGCTGAGCATCGGCAGTTTCGGATTACACATTCCGTTCCATGTGCAGTGGGAGATGGAACATGCCGAGGTGTTCGACCATCCTCACTGCCGCCGCATCACGAACTTTAGCGAGGTTTTGAATTATGTTTTTCCGCAGTAAGACCCGACTTCGGGCGGCATGGGCAGCCGCGTGCCTGCTGCCGATGCTGGCGCAGGCCCAACTCAGCGTTGCCGACTATGTCAACACGATGGTCGGTACGGCTGCCAGCGATGCACCCTCGACGTCGGTCTTCGGCCGAGGCACCGAGGTGCTGGGGCAGACACTGCCGGCGGTGCTGGAGCCGAACGGGCAGACGTTTTGGACACCGCAGACGCGGACGAGCGAGCGTAAGTGTGTCGCTCCGTTCTACTTCGACGACCGTGAGTTTCAGGGCATCCGTGCCTCGCACTGGATTGTGGGCGGATGTACGCAGGACTATGGGTCGGCCACCGTCATGGTGACGATGAACACTCCGCGCACCGCGACGCCCTACGAGCCGCACGACGTGCAGAGTACACCTTACTATTATTGCGCGCGCCTGCGCGAGGAGCAGCTGACGACGGAGCTGACCGGACGGTCGCACAGTGCCCTGCTGCGCTATGTGTTCCATGCCTCGGGCACGGCATACCTGCGCATCGCCGTCAACAGTGATACGGGCGAGGGTAGGGTGCGCTACGACGCTGCCACCCGTTCGGTGCAGACGGAGAATCCTGTCCACCGTCTCTATCAGGGCCGAGGGCAGCGTGCCGGTTTCAGCGGATGGATGTATGTCCAACTGCCCGAGGGGGTGGATTTCTGTCCTGTGCGCCTTGCTGAGGATAAGGATGCGCCGCTGCAGGAGCTCTGCCTGTCGTTCTCGGTGCGGCAGGGCGACACCTTGCTGCTGAAGGCTGCGACGTCGTTTCGCAGCATCGACGGCGCCCGACGCAATTTGCAGTCCGAACTGCCGCACGCCGATTTCGACCTTGCCCGCCGTCAGCTGAAAGAGCGTTGGGAGGAGCGGCTCGGTGTGCTGGAGGCTGAAGGGCGCGACGTGGCGACCCTGCGCAAGTTCTACACAGCCCTCTACCACACAGCTTTCCTGCCCCGACTGATGAGCGACTGCGACGAAACGACTTACTACACCGATTTCAGCCTCTGGGACACGTATCGGGCCCTCCATCCGCTGCTCGTGCTGCTGTGGCCGTGGCAGGCCGGCGACATGATGCAGTCGTTGGTCATGTTCGGCGGGCGTGGCGGTTGGCTGCCGACGTTTCCTTGCTGGGATTCCTACACGTCGGCGATGATCGGCGACCATGCCACGGCGGTGCTGTGCGACGCATGGATAAAGGGTGTGCGGACGTTCGACACGAAGGGTGCCTACCGCCTCATGCGTCGGAACGCTTTCAAGACTCCGTCTTCGCCCGAAGAATATAAGGACGGCAAAGGGCGGCGTGCCTTGGCGTCGTATCTGAAGTATGGCTACGTACCTCTCGAAGACTCGGTGCCCGATGCCTACCACACTCGGGAGCAGACTTCGCGCACGTTGGAGTATGCTTACGACGACTGGTGCCTCAGTCGGATGGCGTGGCGACTGAACAAACGGGAGGATGCGTCCGAACTGATCCGTCGCGCGGAGAACTGGCGCAACGTGCTCGACCCGCACATCGGCTATGTCACAGGCCGACATGCCGACGGCCGTTTCGAAGGTTCAAATCCCTTCGAACTGCAGCCGTTCATCACCGAAGGTGCGCCCTGCCACTACACGTTCTACGTGCCCCACGACGTCTCGGGGCTCATCCGTGCTATGGGCGGGAAGGATGCCTTCGTCGCCAGGCTCGACACACTGTTCGACCGGCGCCTCTACTGGCATGGCAACGAGCCCTGCCACCAGATTCCATACCTCTATTCCTTGGCTGGCGAATGGCAGAAGACGCAGGACGTCGTCGCACGAATCCTGCGCGAGGAGTACCGCGACACGCCTGGCGGTCTCTCGGGCAACGACGATGCCGGTCAGATGTCGGCGTGGTACGTCTTCAGCGCCCTCGGCTTCTATCCCGTCTGTCCTGGTTCGCAGGACTATGTGCTGGGCATTCCGGCCTTCCCCAAACTGACGCTTCATCTGCCCAACAGCCGGCGGCTCACCATCCTGCGTGAGGTGCCCGACGGCACACCCTGCACGCTTGTTGAACTGAATGGCGTGCGTCTCACCACACCCATCATTTCTCACCACCAGATTCTGGAAGGCGGCACACTGCGCTTTGCGGCGCAATAGAGCTTAAAACAAAACTACGAATGATACGATTATACGAATTATTAACCACGAATTACTCGAATTACACGAATAATTTCCCGACTGTTCATCTGTGGCAGAATCATTCGCGTCATTCGTGTAATTCGTGGTTAAAAATAAATAATTCGTGGTTTGGGTGGGCAGCTATCTCTTGTGCGGGGTGTTGTGCTTGATGATGCTGTAGGCTTGGTAGATTCCCAGTTCGCCTGCTTGGCTCAGGTCGGGTATGGCCTCGGCGTTGTTACCCTTGAAAATCAATACGATGCCACGGTTGAAGAGTGCCTGCGAGAATCGAGGCCGCAGACGGATGGCCTCCGTCAGGTCGGCCATGGCAAGGTCGTAGCGGTGGGTGCGGGCGTAGGCGTAGGCACGGTTGTAGTAGGCTTCGGCAAGATTGGGCGCACGTTCGACCACAAACGTGAAGGCACGGATGGCGGGTTCAAACTCCTCTGTGAGCAGATGTTCGAGCCCTGTGGTGAAAGCCGCACGCGCCGTGTCGTTGCGCACCGTCAGCAGCATGTAGTCGGGCACGCTGAGCGGTGGCAGCAGGGCAAGTTCGCTGTCGCGGTTCTGAATCTTGCCACGGTATTCGCTTTCGTAGTGTTTCTCTTCCTCGTCCTCGACCACCAGCTTCTGGTATTCGTCCAGATTGATTTCCGACTTCTTGCGGGTCGATGCCGTCCGGCTGGCCTTCGAGGCGTAGCCATAGCGGTGTGCCACCTGCTCGCGAAGCACGTGCTCTTCGTCGCGTTGCGCACCGCGCACGTCGCCGATGCTGCGCCTGGCCTGAGCCCGACGCAGGTAGCCCTGGTGGAAGTTGGGATAGGTCTTGATGAGCGCCGTATAGTCGCGGATGGCACCGCGGTAGTCGCCGGTCTCCATGAGCAGCTCGGCGCGGTTGTAGAGCGCCATCACGTCGTCGGGGTCGATGCGCAGGATGAAGTCGAAGTCCTCGATGGCAGCGTTGTCTTCGCCCACCTGGGCACGCAGCAGACCTCGGTTGTAGTGAGCGGCAAAGTTCGTCGGGTCCATGTCGATGGCCATGTCGTAGTCGGCCATTGCTCCGCGCAGGTTGCGCTGGTGGTAGCGGCTGAGGGCACGCATGACGTGGTTCTGCACGTTCTTGGGCTGCAGGCGGATGGCTTCGGAGAGCGTCGTGTCGGCATCGGCCCAGCGCTCGTGGTGCATGAGCAGACTGGACTTGAGCGACAGTGCCGGCACATGATAGCGGTCGGACACGAGGGCACTATCGACCCACACTTCGGCACCGACGGTGTCCTTCTGCGCCAGCGAAATCTGCGATTTCATGACGTAGCCGTCGGCATGTCGCGGCCATTTGTGGATGATGGCCGAGGCGATGGAGTCGGCACGGGTGAGGCTGTCCAGCTCGATGTTGCACAGCACCCAGTTGTGCCACGCCGCTTTGTTCTGCGGCTGCACTTCGGTGGCCATGGCATAGTCGGTTGCAGCGTCGGCAAACTTGCGGAGATTGATGCGCGAGAGTCCGCGCACCTCGTATGTGTTGGGGTAATATGGATTGATGCGGATGGCCTCCGAACAGTCGCGTTCGGCACCCGTATAGTCCTCAAGGTAGAATTTGGCCAACGCCCGATAGAAGTAGGGCTCGTGCAGATAGGGCTTGGCGGCGATGACTTGGTTGAAATAGCGTATCGAAAGGGCGTAATCGTCGAAATAGAGCGCATTGCGCCCGATGTCCATCATGCGATCGGTGTTGACCTGGGCGCAGACCCCTCCCCAGCCCTCCCCGAAGGGAGGGAGCAAATAGAATAACAGGCTGACTATAAAAAGGGAAAACCGCCTCATGATTCAGGGGGGTGGAATTCGCTGTCAGCGGTTCGGCTTTGCCTTGTAGGAACACGAGAAGTTGCCCTTCGACATGTTCACCAGCTTTTTCTTGATCATCTGTTTGCGCAGACCGCTCAGATGATCGACGAACATACGGCCTTCGAGGTGGTCGAACTCGTGCTGAATGACGCGTGCCACGAAGCCGTCAACCCACTCGTCGTGCGGCTGCAGGTCGCGGTCGAGGTACTGGATGCGCACGCTCTTGGGGCGGCGCACCTTCTCGTGAATGCCAGGCAGCGAGAGGCAGCCCTCCTCGAAGTCGGTCGTCTCCTCGCTCTCTTCGACGATGTGTCCGTTGATGTAGGTGCGCAGGAAGCCCTTGAACTGCGGCTCGTCGTCCGAGATGCAGTCGAGGTCCACCACCACGACACGGATGGGCAGGCCGACTTGTGGTGCGGCGAGGCCAACACCCTCGGCGTTCTTCAACGTCTCAAACATGTTATCCACGAGGTCCTGCAGACCTTCGTAGTCGGGCGCGATGTCTTCGGCATGCTTTCGCAGTACGGGTTGCCCGAAGATGTACATAGGTAGAATCATAGTCCTCTTTTGCTTTCTAAATAGTCCTCCAGAATGATGCAGGCCGAAATCTTGTCCACCAGTGCCTTGTCTTGGCGCGCCTTGCGTCCGATTCCGCTTTCGAGCATCACCCGATGCGCCATGACCGAGGTGAACCGCTCGTCGTATAGATCGACCGTCACGTCGGGATAGAGCTTGCGCAGACGGTTGACAAACGGCTCCACACGCTTCCAGTTTTCGGACATTTCGCCTGTGGTCTGGCGGGGAAGTCCCACGACAATCCGCTCAACGGCCTCACGCTGCATATAGTCGGCGAGGAACTCGAACAAGGTCTTTGTCTCCACCGTCGTCAAGCCGTTGGCGATGATCTGCGACGGGTCGGTCACAGCGATGCCTGTGCGGCGCTTGCCATAGTCTATAGCCAGGATTCTTCCCATCGTTTGTCTGCCATCATTCTGTTTTAGAGCGCAAAGTTACGGCATTTTTTTCGAAAATCCGCCACAAAATACAATAATTAACTTAAAACGTTGAACGTCGGAGGACTTTCCTTCGACGTTCAACGTTCTCCGTTCAATATTCATCGACGATGCGGCCAAGGAACGAACGGACAGACTGGAGGATGTTCTGCAAACGTCCTGGAGTGGAATCCGCTTCGACTGGGACTACTCAGTGGACTATACGCCGGAGCAGCAGGTGGCATACGAGACGATGGTGCTCAATGAGTATGAGGTTGACCCTGCCTACTTCGAGGAGAAATACAACATGCCTGTAGGGGAACGTAGGCAGATGCTGCCGCCTGTCGCGCCACCAGAGCCGCCACAGGACGATGACACTGTGCCCGCTGGTTCTGCCAGCGGGAAGCAAAAAAACGCACACCCTTTTTTCGCCCCGGCCCCGCACGACGGGGCAGCCTTAGACTGGTAGTCGAAAACCTCTACTACGGGGAACATCCCACCGCTACCCTCGCCGCAAAACCCTTCCGTTTCGACAGCGAGGTGCTCGAACGCGCGCTACGCAACATCTATGAGCGCAACTTCCAGCCGATGACCGACATCGAGCGAAACCTCTTCCACGAGTTCTGCCGCACCTTCAACCGCGCAACAGACATAGGACTCAGCCAGACTCCGCATCCCGACGACGACTTCCGGCAGGCACTCCGCCACAACAACGCCGTCTTCGCTGCATTCAAGACGCACCGACTCCAGAACGACGTGGCCCGGCAACTCACCGATTCGAATGGCAATCTAAAGACATTCGAACAGTGGAAGAACGATGTCCGAACCATCACATCACACCAGTGCGACCGTTGGCTACGAACCGAATACGACACCGCCGTCCTACGGGCACGACAGGCGGCCAACTGGCAGCAGTTCCTCCGAGAGGCTGATGTCCTCCCTAACCTCAAGTGGATACCGTCAACATCCCCCAACCCGGGAAAAGACCACCGCCCCTTCTGGAACACCGTCCTGCCCATCGCCCACGACTTCTGGAACCACCACCGCCCAGGCGACCGATGGAACTGCAAGTGCGAACTACGCTCCACCGACGAACCCATCACCACCGTGCCCGACGGTTCCGCCGTCGGCTCACAGCCACAGCCAGGACTCGACAACAACCCCGGCATCGACGCAAAAATCTTCGCCGACTCACACCCATACATCGCAAATGCCTATCAGGGAGCACAAGAGGCCGTCAAGAATGCAGTAAGGGAGATGGAGGAATGGGATATTGATAAAACGTATGGGGACCGTTTGAGAATAAACAAGAAGGCAGACAAAACTGAATTGGAGGACAATATCAGAGCAGCAAAGGTTTTGTTGAGTTCGTTCAAAGACATGATTGTTAAGATACGGGAGCACGTCCTTATTGAGCATGTATCAAATCCTGAATACGAAATAAATGGAATCATCGCTGACCGTAAAGGCATAGAGAGTCCTAAGGGTATATCATCTGCATTCTCGACTGCCATCAAACAGGGATGCCAAATTGTCGTAATTGACCTTGATATGAGAATGAAGAATAGAACTCTCCAAACAATCAAACTGTCAGGCAAATTATACAACAGACACTTTGATTTTGAGGAAGGAATAATAAAAGAATGTTATGTACTTTATCATGGTAAAGCTGTTTGCATCGATGGAGCCCAATTTATTCCCGATGATAAAGAGGCAAGCCTTGAACTTATAAAAGAGAAACTTGAGGAGCTTATACAAAAATAGCGGGATAAACCCGCTGTTTTTTGCCAAGAAGGTCAGCTTGAAGTTATCGCGCCGTCTCGACGACATCTTGACAATGCAAAGATACAACTTTTATTTCAATCGCCAAAAAAAATCATAAAAAAATAATGGATCTACAGCAATTTCAGCAACTACTCACCCAAAAACAACAAGAAATCGAGCAGGCAATGCGCCGGACCATGCCTGTCAAGGTCGGACGCATCGCCAAAGACCACTTCCAGGACAACTTCCGGCAGGGAGGCTTTCAAGACAATGGAACGCAGGCATGGCAACGCAAGAAACGCCCTGACAAGTACGGACCACTCATGTCTTCACGACAGAACCTGTACGGCTCCATCTACTACCGACCCGATGACTACCGCGTCACCGTCGGTACCGAAGTACCCTATGCGGCCATACACAACGAGGGAGGAGACATCATAGTCACACCACGCATGAAACGATTCTTCTGGGCGAAGACCGAGAAACCATGCGACATGGATTTCTGCGAACCGAAACGGAATATAGGACCTGTGGCGGCTGGAAAACCTTTTTTGCCTACTATCATCCACTGACGGTAGATGGCGAAGAGACACTGGACGAACAGATACGGAGCATAGCCAACGAACTGAAAAAGGATACTGCGGTCGGAGGCGTTTTTTACTGTGGGGTCAAAGACGAGGCAGGGGACGATCCCGAGGACTTTGCCGACAACCACTTCGTTTCTCAAAAGTGGGAAGAAGACATCCACGACCTGATGGACGAAGTGAGGGAACGCATCGAGAAACTGCGCCAACGCGGAGTGGCTGAGCGACTGCTCGAAGAATTGGTTCACCCAAAGGAACAACTCAGCGAACTGATCATAACCAAGGACTACCGCATTTTCCTACCCGCCTTCAACAACATGGAGATCAAGATGGAACCCCTCGTCAAGGCCGTCTATCTTCTGTTCCTGCGCCATCCCGAAGGTATTGCCTTCAAGGACCTGCCCGACTACCGCCAAGAACTCACCGACCTCTACCGTATGCTCCGCCCCACAGGACTCACCGCCCGCGCCCGCGCCAGCATTGAAGATGTCACCAATCCCCTCTCGAACTCCATCAACGAGAAATGCGCCCGCATCCGCGCCGCCTTCCTCACTCGGTTCGACGACCGCCTCGCCCAACACTACTACATCACAGGTCAGCGTGCCGAACCCAAGCGCATCACCCTGCCCCGAGAACTTGTGGTGTGGGAGTAAGCCCTACACCTGTTTCATCCTCTTGCTTTTTCGCGAAAGAAACAGATGACGAGCAGCACCGCCACGGCAACATCTACGACATTCCACATCGTCCGTCCCAGCGCAATCTTCACCAGTGGTTGGAACAGCACGGCCAACGCCCCGAACGTCACCGCCCACGCCTTCTCCTCTTTTTGGTAATACATGTAGGCCATCACGCCAAACGCCACCATCGCCACAAATCGAATGAACGTGTAGTAGCCGTACGGCATAGGAGCGAGGCACAGCAGCATGAGGGTAGCAAGAATGAAATATAGATACTTCATAACTATTTATTCTCTATTAATAGGGTATTTACATTCCCATATAATCTTTGATTGAACTAATTCAATTCTTTTAGCTTCGCCTCTTTTTCCTGTAATAGCATAGAAATTTGCGATATGATGTGGAAGTACATCCATGAATATTCTGCGTATTCTTGCACATTTCTCATTGATTGAGTTTAATGCAGGGTTGGTAACATCATGAATACTTTTTTCTACTCTTTCTGTCATACCTTTGGGACGAAGTGAAAGATATATTGTCTGAAGTTCTTTATTGAAATCGGGAAGAAGTTTCAAGATGATACCCTCTGGATGGGAAAGGAAAAGCAAATAGACAGCCTTAATAAGGGGTTCCATTATAACTTCTACACATTTTTCTCCAGAGAGAATGATTTTATAATCATTAGTTATCATAATTTGAGGAAAGAGATCTTTTTCACTCATACTCGATAAGATTTCTCCATCGTCTATACCATAATCTTTCAATATACGAATCTTTTCTCTGATTTCTTCCAAAAGAATGGAGCAATGGAAATGCTCCAATTCTTTTGACATAAGTTTTTTGATTTCTTGTTCCATCTTTTTGCTATTTTTTGATAATAATTGATTCTTCCGTCTGCGCCATCAAATTTTTCTTCAGGTTCAACTGATGTTCGACGATTAATTCGTAGTCACACTTGTTCTCTCCCATTTTGATGGTTAGTACAAACAGTTCCAAGAAGGTAAGAAAGCAGAATAGAATCACATAAAATGCCAATGATATCCAACTGTTCGATACTACTTCCAGTGTTGCTTCTAATTCTTCGATAAATCCCAGTGGTCTTCTGGTGACTTCTGATGTAACTTTTTCTGCCAAATCTTTTTTGTCCAGACGAATCTGTTCTAGTTGTTCTTGATAAATCTTAATTTGCTCATGAACCGCTTTTAACTGTTCTGTTAAAGGGTTGGGTATATTCACGACATCTGTAGTCTGTACTTTAATTTTTTTAGGCCTTCCCATTTCATCAACACCGACGGTTTGTTCTTGAGTTGAGGTGTTCACACTTTTTATAGTAGGATTTTTTGCCAGTTCCTCTCCTAAAGAGATAGATATACTGTTCAGAGAATCCATGTCATTTGATATCCTTCGTTCATCATCCTCGTAGATCGACATCCGCTTCACAATCGTTTCTTTGATGACATCTTCTCGATGTTCTTGAATAGTTTGCTGAATGTCGTTGCGAAAGATAATTTGGTCGAAGATACATGAGCCCAATATAGCCATACATAAGGCAAGAAGCACTCTCATCACACCCATCAGGCGTGCTCGGCCAACAGTCAGAATGATGACACGTTCAACGCAGAGAACAATAAACATAAAGGCAACAGATACGCATAGTTTTAATGCACAAGACTCAATGTTGATATATCTATCAGCAAAGCAGTAACCTATAGTGCCCCAGAGAACCATCATAATGCAGATGGCAGAAAGCAGTTTCCGGTATTGGCGATAACTTGCCTCACCGCATTCTTTTAGGATTTCCTTATTCCATCCGATAAGGAAGCATCCAATGTTGTTCAAAGTCTTCATAATCTGTTTTATTTGTTGTTATTAATGAAACTAACCGTTGATGCTGCAATGCCTTTCATGAATCCACGCCGATAAGATTCAATCATCGTTGTCATAGTGGGGGCATTGGCTTCGAGTTTTTGCTGCATATCTTTTATTTCGTTAAGGTGTTCCTCAAAGGTTACACGTCGGGCTTCTAGTTCAGATGCAGCGGAGAGTGCCAATGCTTTACGGGCATTGTCTATTTTCACATCTACAGCCCGGATGTCTCCCTTATAGCGAAGAATAATCCGCTTGAAGAGCATTTCCAGATCATTGCGAATGATTCTCTCTTTGGCATCACGATAGGTGATGTCTTGGTTAATAAGGGCGTCTTGGAAACCGTCCTCTTCAAAGTTTTTGTGAATGAAGTTGAAGATGACATCAATAGGCATCCCTGTTCCCCATGTGATGGTAATCATGCGCTTTTTTCCTTCTTCGTTTTCCTTCTCAGAAGAGTTGTCACTCACGTTCTCTGGTTGTTTGGTTTCAACCTCCTCTACGGGAGTTTCTACCGGACTTTCTTTAGGCTTGGTGCCAAATACATTAAAAAATGCCATAATAAAAGAATTTAAAAGTTATTAAATTGGGTTTTCTACAGTCTTATACTTGAAGGTAACCAGGGTTTTTCAATACAGTGGATATCTACAAAGGATATGGTGTGGTATCTTAGTGCTACGCCAATTTTAATTGTTCTTTATTTGTAAATACTAAAAAAGTGCAAAAAGTAACCGCATTATTCTAAAAAAGTTGTATTTTTGCAAAAAATCTGTTGAACGATGAAACTCAGGTTATACTTGTTATTGACAGGTGTTCTCTTTTTTTCAGTTGTGCAGGCTCAAAGGAAGAGGGCATTCTTGGTGGGAATCTCTCACTATGATACTGCACTTACAGGCTACCAGTGGAATAACATCAATGGTGTTGAGGATGTTCATTTGCTAACGCCTATTTTAAAAAAGCAAGGTTTCTCCACGGTGGCATTGCAGGACGAAAAGGCTACTTTCGATGGAATCATCCGTCAACTTAATCTATTTACAAACTCAATCAAGAAAGGTGATCTCGTCTATCTTCATTTCTCTGCGCACGGTCAACCAGTTGAGGACTTGAATGGTGATGAAACTGATGGATGGGACGAGGCTATCGTGCCAATTGATGCATATAAATTATATAAGAAAGGCGTATATGAAGGACAAAGACATTTGCTAGACGACCAACTCAATTCATTTGTCCGACGTATGAGAGAGAAAATTGGCCCAACTGGTTTTCTGTATGTCGTTATAGATGCTTGTCATGCAGGTACGGCGTCAAGGGCAAACGATGAAATGGTAAGGGGAACGAACGTTGGATTTTCATCCACTAATAAAGTATTTAAGCCAGTTAAGAATAGCAAGACGCATTATCAAATTGAAAAATCCGCAAAAATCTCCAATGTCTTGTTCTTGGAAGCCTGCCGTCAAGATCAGGTAAATCGGGAAATACAAGTAGGAGATAAGCATTTTGGCCCTCTTTCCTATCTTATGGCACAGACATTGTCCCATTATATGCTAAATACAAATGCAGATGCGTTTTTAGAATTGGTAAAAAAAACTCAGATGAGTTTTGGCCGATGGCCGAATAACCAGAACCTTGTTGTTGAAAAAAGTTTTTGATATGGCTCAGCAGATATCACTTCAGAATACGAATTTGGCACTCTTTCTTTCCCAAGAAAGATACAAAGTCCATAGATATCTAAGCAAGAAATTCTCTTCTTTTTCAGAGGAAGAAATAGATGATATTTACCAAGAGTCATCCCTTGCATTATATCTTAACTTGCGTGATGGTAAACTGACAACGCTTACCTGCACGCTGTTTTCCTATTTCCTCCGTATTTGTGTTAATCAATCACTTAAACGGATAGATCGTAAAAAGAAAGAAGTGGCTTTTGTCGATGAAAATGCACTCATAAACCAGGATTGTTTCCTGAAAGATAAGATCGACGATTTATATAATCTCTGCAATGAGAATGAGGAAGAAGAAACAGTTTCTCAGTCGGAACAGATTGTTCGAGATATTATTGAAAATATGCCCGATACCTGCAAAAATATTTTTCGAGGCTATTATTGGGACAATCTGACAACAGCGACAATTGCCGATATGTATGGTTTTGCCAATGCTAATTCTGTCAAGACACAAAAGTACAAGTGTTTGCAGAAGTTTCGTAATAGGTATAACGAGTTAATGAAAAAATAAAATGGATATGGACAAAGAATTTTTGCCGGACAGCATAGATGAGCGTATAGAGTCATTCCTTCGTGGTACAATGACGAAGGAAGAAGAGGCTGCCTTCAAACAAGAAATCAGGACGGACCCAGAACTGCGAAGTCGTGCAAAGACGATGGCCGCCCTCATCAGAGGCTTTCAAGATACAGAAGGGGAGAGAGAGGCGAAACTTATTGGTTCTGCTACTCAAGAAAGGAGGGCTGTTGCCAGTGTTGCAGATAAGGAAGAACTTAGTCAGGGCAATATACGTAAGATTGTACGATGGGCTTGCTCTATCGCTGCTGTTTTCTTGATTTTTATTAGTGTTTATTCAGAGAGACAAGCACGAGAAATGGAGGAAATGTTATCACCTTATTATAGTGCCTATAGCGATACTGACATTTCTCGAGGAGAAGTGGATTCGGTGGTCGTTTCGCATCTCTATGATCTATTTAGGAGAATACCTGTACAGAGAAATATGTCTGCCATTATTCAGGAGTTGGAGCCGATATATAATTCTCTTGATTCAGATTATACTTTTTATCCTTTTGCCAATGATATTGCCTGGAACCTGGCTTTGGCTTATATCAAGGATCATCAGATAGACAACGCACTCGTCATTCTGGATAAACTTAAGAACGATAATCCCGAAACTCCTATTTCTGCTAAGGCTGGCGAGTTAATGAAACGCCTAAAAGAACGATAAGATTTTCACAAAAAGGACAATCCACAAGGTTGTCCTTTTGCTTTTTTGGTTACTTCTGTATCTGTGAGGGTATTCAAAGAAAACAACGACGGTATGGAAGAGTATATTGTTCAGATTGAAACGTTCTTGAGAGGGCAGATGACGCAGCAGGAGGAATACGCATTCAAAGAGTCTTTGTCTTCAAATGAAGAGTTGCGTTTGTTGGCCCTGTCTGTAGCGATGGTGTTGAGGGCATTTTAAAAAGAGAGGTGAAAATTTGTTTGTGAAAGAAATGTATTGTACCTTTGCACATGGAAACAGTTCCAGTTTCTGCTCCATACTCGAGTCTTGAATCAATGTTAGTAGCTTGATAACGCGGTGCGTGGAGAGTCGCACAGAATTAATTCTAATGCATTGGTTATGCAAGAAAAATGTTTCTTTTGTAAAAGTCAAATGATTGAGACTGATAGACGGTATGTAATTGTTGAAGGTAGATTAGAGTTGCAGGTCAAATTGGCATGCACAAATCCTAAGTGTGGCAACGTTTGGATACGTAGATTCCAGATAGAGTAGTTGCGGTATTTGTCTTATAACCCTGCTACTTGCTAATAGTCCGCACTTTCCAAAGTTGCTGGCTATATATTAATCCAACAGGATGAAACCAGCCCAGTAATATGGTGACTTACCCTTAGTCATTAGTTGTTTTTGGGCTGTCTTTAGCGATTGGTATGGTGTATTCCCAGCCATCAGTTCCTTATAAAATATTGCCATCAGTTCTTTCGTCTCTTCATCGGGCACCTTCCACAAAGACATCAGTATTGTTTTTACTCCAGCCCTCTTCAAGCCTCGTTGAAGTCCAAAGACACCATCCACATTATCGATGTCGCCGAGTCCTGTATTACATGCTGATAAGACAATAAGTTTATTGCCGCTCAAATCAAGTAGAGAAATTTCGTCAGCAGTTAATATTCCGTCTTCTACGCCTTCTTCGATTTCTTTCCCCGTCCATGCATTGTTTCCGCCAGCAAACAAAAGCCCGCTATAAAGCATTGAATAGTCCTTTTGAGTATAACTATGAAGGTCATTAAAAAAACTTGATGTTACATCTTCTTCTTCTGGTGGAAAGTAAAAACCATGCGTTGCAATGTGTATTAGTGCTGGTGCTTTGGCGTCGAATGCTTTAAACGATTCCTCATTTGCATCATTCTGGGTGAGCATATTTACGTTTAAACCGTTACCTCTAAGCATTTCTGCTATGATTCCAACTTCTTCTTTTGTTTCAGGCAGCAAATCCCATATTCCTCTGTTTAATGTACGTGTCGCTAATACTTCTCCTGAGGTATAGAATGGATATGCTCTTGCTTTCTCTGCCATTAAATCAACATCTTCATAATAGTTGATGTCTCCAAATAATGCCGCATTAGGATAATCTATTCCAACGCCTCGTTTTACTTCATCAATCAAAGCTGTTGTTGAGACCTCATGAAAATCATAAAGCTCTGCCATGCGATTATTGCCATTTGAGACAGCAGAAAGGTTTATCTTGCTGATATAACCAGTTGGGGAATAATACACGGTGGAGCCTACAGGTATATAAGGTTCAATTTTTTCCCATATCATGTGATAGAGCGTCGTGTTTGAAAAGGCGTACAGAGAGTCTATTTCATTTTGCCCCATGGGTGTATTATCCATCAGAACTTCCAAATCGTATTCAGGGCAAAGGGTTATTAGTTTAGGATTGGTGTCTCCTTTTGCTAAAAGCATAGCGCCATATAACAATTCAGATTCGTCAAAAGGGAACTTTATTTGTGGGAAGAAAACGAATTCGATAGCAAACTCGTTGTCTGAAAGCATTTTTTGTACATCACTACATGTTTTAAACTGAGCCATCAACTTACTACCAAAATCTGGTATAGCGGCAACTATAGCTTTCTCCTTATGGCTTATTGCCTCGCGATATGCTATAATTGAGTCTTCCGTGTTATCCTTATATGAGAGCATCCTTTTCATATTAATCATTGAAGAGTATTCATTTTGAACCTCTGAGCTGCAATCATTAACCAGTTGTCCTAACAATCTGCCAGAATTGATAAGCATGCTTTTCGTATATATTGTATTATCGTATGCAATCTTTATAGATTGTGGAGTATTAAATGTCATCGCAGACAGATTGTTAAGAAATACCAGACCTTGAGATTTCTGAGTCCAATAATCTTCTCGCTCAGTCTCTGAGAAATGCCCAAACATACTAATCAATCCATCTTTGATTCTAGTATTATAGCTGTCAACGCTATTTACGGCATCCATATTCTTCTGCATAATTTGAGCAAACACCAAATCCATTTCAGCCATATCTCTTATATATGATGCGGCTTCTAACTTCATAGCTTTGCGAAGATATTCTTCCGCTTTAGAGAAATTATTCTCATAGACGAGGTATATTTCCGATAAATTAATTAATGCCAACGCCTTTGTTCCGATATTTTGTTGGGATATGGCTTCTTCTATAACTCGTTCATAAAGTTCCTTACCCTTGGAGAACTCTTTCAATTTTGTATAAATCGTGGCTAAATTATTAAGAATCAAAAGTCTGTCATTTGCGCTATTACTATTGGCACCGTAAAACCGTACGCAGATTTCATATGCCTTGTCAGTTAGTTGTTTTGCTAATGCATAGTTTCCTTTGGACATTTGACACATAGCTAGGTTTGAAGTGAGTGAACCATATTGTAGACTGTTCTCATCCGTTACTGAATACATTTCCTTTGCTTGATTATACCAATTAAGAGCCATATCCACATTATTTATAGTAAAATACAAAAGACCTTTTGCTTCAAACAGACTTCTGACCTGATGTGTTTTAACACTCTTCTTACTAAGTCTCTCAATTGCTTCATTAAGAATGCTGTCTGCGTCTGAATAATGACCTATAGATACCAATGCGTTTGATAGCGAACCGGCTACAAGTATATAATTATCTAAATCTGTTGTGTTAAAATGATCGTCATAATATTTCAACAAATCTCTAAATTTATAAACGGCCTCTTCGGTCCTGCCTTTCGCAAAATCGTCAGTTGCCTCCAATATGATAGAGTTGTCTGTTACTATAGTATTATTTCTTTTAACCTCTTTCTTAATATTTAGGCGCAAATATATGTACATCAACTTGTCTCTGTAACTTTGTTTCTCCACTTCACGCATTTGAGGAATACTATCAAGCAAGGTAACAACTTCTTCCATATGGGTCAAGCCCAGTTCTGTCTTGTTCAGTCCAAACTCCGCATCCGACATAATTGCTAACGCATTCACATACTCAGAAGATGCCTTTCCGTAATTACTTTTATTAGTCTCGCAGGCTTCTAAGGCATATTCATATGCATTTTCATTATTACCTTGCATATGATACATATAGGCCATGTCACTTAACAACTCGCCATATGCTCTAAACTTTATTCTTTCCTCAAATTTTTGAAAACGTTTATATGAGTCAATAAACCACTTCTTTGCTTCTTTATAATTATTAGCCCTTAAATATGCTGAGCCAATAAAGGCGGAAGAAATAGGAACTCGCACGGTTGAATCTCTTTCACCGATAGCAATCCTGTTATAGTTTCTCATTATATCTATAGCAAGTTGCCATTCGAATCTTGAAAAATGATATTGATAGGTGTTTTGTGCAACAGTATAGTAGGAATACAAGTTCTTTTGCCCAAACTCATCATAATATTGTCCCGAGAAACTAGCGATATCATCTATTATGCTATCTTTCATGTAATTGAAAATCTCAGCATACGAAGTCAACAAAGGCCAACAATCTAATTGGGATGCATTATCTTCATTGATATTATTTTTGATATATGTAAAAGCTCTTTTCCCCGATTCTGCATAAGGGACAATCACGGAGACATCTTGTCTTGTTTGAATTTTCAGATATCCATTAAGGCAACGGGTTAAATCCATAAGGAAGGAGGCATCAGCCCCTTGTTGAAAATTTTGATAATGATTTAGAATCGAGTCTGCTTTGTCGTGCTCTTTATTCATGATTAAAGTTTGCACCTCTTTCATCACTGATTCGTTAAAAATATCTTGAGCAAAAATATTGGTTTGACACAATAGAGCAATTATAAATGTAAATGTAGTCCGCATAAAATCTGATATTTATGTACCATTTGGCCTGAATTTTGATCTATTTTTATAAAGAAGAGTCCCAATGCATCATTATTGATGCTCAACTAATTATTCATTTTCTTTTAGGAATCGCTTAAGCAATTCTGGCAATTCCTTATGGTTGTCATCACCTTTATACCATATAACATTAAGCCCTAAATCTGCGAGCATATCCTCTCGGGTCTGAAAGTCCTTTTCTGCTTTCTCTATTTCATCATATGCGCTTTTCCTTTCCAAAAAGGCATAATGCCTTACAGACCTGCCACTATCTCTTTGCGCTATTTCGAGTAATCTTCTCAAATTAGGGTCGTTCAATGATAATCCTATAAAGAAGCATGTACAACGCGTCAAAGCGTGTAATTGCTCTACATTTGACCAATCAAACACTTCTGAATAGACTCGATGATAGTCATTCTCTGTCAGCACAATATCTTCAGGTTGCCCATCGTCGTTTTTACGGAAAACTATTCCATGCACGTGATATAGAGGAAAAGAATTACTTTCATCACGGCTGTTCTTATAAACAGAAAAGCATGATTTTCCTTTTTCTTTTAAACAATCTTCTATCAGTGTGTCGTAATTGTAGGTTATTACACTTCTAAGATTCTTTTGCTTTATTATAAGTTCACAAATTGTCGTTATTAAACAAGACTCCTGAATAAAATCACTCGGATATAACATCTGCCTAATTTTCTCAACAATGACTTTCTTGTCAGCATTAAGGGATTTCTCAATATATCTTGCTGTCACTAAATTAGAACTGTCTGCGGACTTAAAAACGCTAATAAAATCATTTGGAGTGAAAATATCACTGTCTGCTAACAAGTTCTTCAATAAAGTTTGCCAGTCAGGAATTTTAGCTGATGCGCTAACACCTGCTCCGACAAAAAATACACTATCAAAACGATTAAAATCATTAATCGCTTTCTTCAGCCGATCATTGCGAATAGCTTCCCAAGAAACATTAGGCTTTTGCTTCTTTTCTCTGAGTGCTTCGTTAACTCCACCTTTGCCAGCGTTTATTGCCTCTTTAGCTTGGGTTACAAAAATCGAAGCATCAATAAATCTAATGCGACCAACTATGTTTTTGTCTTGTACATCATCGTGTTTATTTGAGTTTATATAGACGATAAGTAAATTATCAACAACACCATCATCAATTAATAATCTATAGATTTCTGATTGACGTATCTCTGTATCATAAAGGAGATTTTTCTTTATTTCAATTATTGATGTCCCTTTTATATCAAGTGCATCACAGCCTTTGGGCAAATATATGTCGGGAATATACGAAACTCCCAGTCGTTGAATCGGAATCTTTTTTGCCAAATCATATTGTTCTCCAATTGATAGAAGTAGGCCAAAAGCATCAACAATCCACCTTCCTAAACTAATTTCGTTTTGCAGTATCTGGTCATTGCTAACATTAACAATTCCAAGATCAAATAGAGAATTCTTTCTATTGTACCCCATATTTAAGTTATATTAATTATCCGGATCATTAGTGTCCCGTTAAAATTGGGACGAGTTAAATATTAATCAAATAGCCCCGGAAAGAGGGGACAATCGAGTTCTTTGACATCGTTGAATTTAGTCTTATCGAACAGGTCAGTTAGGTGAGTTT
>Ga0310691_10003287_pt1 | contig 19677 bp, 12 predicted proteins | sample 176DNAGHGlowgp2_FD_203887 | JGI IMG/M metagenome (GOLD analysis project Ga0310691, IMG submission 203887) | Sheep rumen microbial communities from Palmerston North, Manawatu-Wanganui, New Zealand - 1766 DNA GHGlow gp2 (v2) (version 2) | ecosystem: Host-associated > Mammals > Digestive system >...
ATATTGGATTGAGCGTCTGAAGCAGGTGAAGCATAGTGAAGAGTTCTTTACTCTTGGTATGCGTGGCATTCACGACGGATCGATGGAGGGTGTGAAAACAAAAGAAGAGAAACTGACCGCCCTGCAACAGGTCATCAATGACCAGCGTGAACTGATTCGCAAATATTATAATAAAAAGGTAGAGACAGTTCCCCAGGTATTCATTCCCTACAAAGAAGTGCTGGAGATTTTGGAAAGCGGTCTGCAGGTGCCCGATGACGTGACGCTGATGTGGTGTGATGATAACTATGGCTATCTGACGCGTCTACCCGATGCTGAACAGCAGAAACGCAAAGGTGGAGGAGGTGTCTATTACCATCTGAGCTATTGGGGGCGCCCGCACGATTACCTTTGGCTGACCAATACACAGCCAGGACTCATCTTTGAGGAAATGCGTGCTGCTTATGACCACAACTGCCGTAAGTTGTGGATTGCCAACGTACATGATCCCAAGGTGGCAGCCTACCAATTGGAGCTGTTCATGGATATGGCTTGGGACATCAACTGTCTTTTTGCTGACCCGTCTCTGGGGGAGGGGAAATGGACAGCCTCTACGGAGGAACCTCTTTCGCTTGAGCAGCATCTTGAGCGTTGGCTCATGCGCCAGTTCGGTGGACAAGTGGGCCGTGCCATTGCTCCGGCCATGCGCGAGTTGTATCATCTCAATGCCATCCGCAAACCAGAGTTCATGGGTTGGACACAAGTAGAACTCGATAAGAAGAAATATCCTGGTGGCAAGTCTGTGCCGGGGCGCTCGGAGTTCTCGCTGGATGAAGGCTACCGGCGAATGGAAGCTTTTGCCCGAATAGAGGCTACAGTCGACACTTGGCGACCCTTGGTGATGGACTCTCGTCAGGATGCCTACTTCGCCCATGTATTATATCCTGTCCATGCCTCAGCTGCCATGACCCGCAAGATGCTTTCATACGAACCAGAAAGCAAGAAAGCATATAAGGAGATACAGCTGTTGACAGATCATTACAACACGATGAGCAACGGCAAATGGAAAGGGCTGATGTCGGCCGCTCCACGTGACCTACCCGTATTCGGGGAGGTGCGGACCCAGTTCCCGCAACATCCTTCAATCGGGAGTTACATTGCCCGGAATGCCTGCGACTATACCCATTATACATCATCTGGCAGAATCCCAGAAATCATTCAGATGCTGGGTCATTCGATGAACGCTGTATCCCTGCCGAAGGATGCAACGCTAGCGTATGAGTTTGACAGTCCTCAGGAGGGTAATGCCATCCTGCTTACTGCCGTGATTCCCACGCAGCCCAATGACCGTGGTGACTTACGGTATCAGGTGGCGGTTGATGATCAGAAACCGGTCGTTATATCGCTGAAGACACCTTATCGCTCTGAACGTTGGAAGCAGAGCGTGCTGAGGGGCCAGTCTCTGAATAAGACACCTGTTCACCTGACTAAAGGTCCACACAGGTTATATGTCAAAGCACTTGACGACCATATCATCGCTGACCAGTGGATGATAGACTTCTGCCCTGATAGGGAGTGCTATGCCATTCCTGTACCCGAATTTGTTCCCAAGCCCAAAGGAAATGTAAACAAATAACATATTAATAAAAAAGTATTATGGCAAAACCGTTAGTAGAAACCAAAGCAAAGGTAGGTGTATTCTCAATAGCCCTTCAGGCATACCTGCCACAGTTCCCCCAACTCGTTCCTGAGTTTGAGGCTCAGTATGAAGCATTCAAGAAGACGCTGCCCTACACCATTGAGATTATCGATGGTGGTATGGTGACCACAAAGGAGCAGTCGATGGATGCGGGTGACAAGTTCCGTGCAGCAGACGTGGATCTGGTCATTCTGCAGATGCTTACCTACTGTACCTCTTACAATATGCTGCCTGCTGTTCGCGACCTTGATGTTCCCGTTGTGATTGTGAATCTGCAGAAGAAACTGGCTCCCGATTATGCAAAGACGGATATTCCCACCTGGTTGGGTGAGTTGTATGCCTGCGGTGCCATCGGAGAGATGGTGGCTGACCTGAATCGGGCCGGCAAGCGTTCTGCAGTGATTACGGGTGTCGTCGAGGGTGGCGACCCTGGTGTGCAGGCAGAGATTGAGGATTGGTGTCGTGCCGCTCAAGTGCGTCGCCGTTTCCGTGACACCAATATTGCCCAGATAGGCCGTCCGTATCCTGGTATGATGGATCTCTACATCGACGAGACCAATCTCTACCATCGCATGTTCGTCTATACCAAGCAGTTCGACTGGGAGAAGATGTGGGCTATTGCCGATAACATCACTGACGAAGCCGCTATCCGTGCCAAGGCACAGGACATTCTTGACACATTTGACATTGAAGGTGGCGGTACCATTGAAAAGGTGTGGGATATGGCCAAGTATGTGGTGGCTTTCGAGCAGTGGGTGAAGGATGAAAAACTTGGCATGATCGCCTCTCACTACGACGGCTTTGCACAAGGCGTTGCCGGTAAACTGGACTCGATGCTTATTCCTGCTTTCTCAATGCTTATCAAGCAGCACACGGCCTGTGCTGTTGAGGGTGACATGAAGGTGGCTATGGCAATGTCAATCCTGAAGACGATCTCTGGCACAGGTACATTGGCTGAGATGTATTCCATTGATTTTCCCAAGGATATCTGTATCATCGGACATTCTGGCTCTGGCGACTTCGACATCTCTCAGGCCAAGAAGCCTACCATGAAGATTGTACCTGTGTTCCATGGCAAGGCTGGCGGTGGCTATCTCACACAGTTCTATCCTCCTACGGGTCCCGTTACCTATCTGGCTATTACGCAGGATAAGAATGGCGTATTCAAGTTTGTGGTGGCTGAAGGTGTCAACGAGGAAGGTCCTATCTTTACCTTTGGTGATACCAACATGCGGACGAAGTTCTCTTTGAGTTGCCGTGAGTTTGTGAATAAGTGGAGTGAGGCTGGCCCGACTCATCACATGGCAGCTGCTGTGGGACATCACATTGATACGATTCTCAAGGTGGCCAAGATTTTCGATATCGAGTGTGATGTCGTCTGCCGTTAAGAAACCGTCATAACGAAAAACGTAACAACGATCATTATGGCTAATTCTGGAAGTTTGAAGAGCACCATTGCCGTGTCTCTCACTAATTATCTCGATGCCGGTGCCATTGTTGCCGGTGCCAGCGGCCTGACATTATGGCAGAACTATCTTGGGCTTTCCGAGGTACACCTTGGATGGCTTAACTTCATCAGTGCCAACTGTCTTGGTGCTGCCCTTGGTGCCATCATTGGTGGATTCCTTGCTGACAAGTATGGCCGGAAGTTTATTTTTACTTATAACCTGCTGGTCTACATGACGGGAGTGCTGCTTATCATGCTCAGCGTCAATTTCCCCATGCTGCTCTGCGGATTCCTCGTGACTGGCATCAGCGTTGGCGTCGGTGTCCCTGCCTCATGGACCTATATCTCTGAGTCATCAGAAGTAAACAACCGTGGCCGTAATATCTGTATCTCACAGATGTCATGGGGTCTTGGTCCTATGTGTATTTTGCTTTTCGGCATGTTGTTTGCCCCTGGCGGCTACCTGTTTGATTGGGTGAAGTCCGTAGCTTTTGCCTTTGGTGGCTCCGACCTTTCTGTTGAGGCCATTAATGTGTTCTCGTCGCGAATTGTGTTCCTTACCCTTTTCATTGTGGCTTTCATCGCCTGGAACCTGCAACGTCAGCTGCAGGAGAGTGCAGAGTTTACTGCCACCCAAGCCACGGGTGAGAAGAGCGGCCTCTTGGAGAACATCCAGGTGCTTTTCTCCAACAAAATAGCTGTTCGCACCGTTGCTTTCCTTGCCACCATCTATCTCACGTGGAACCTTGTAGCCTCTGTGATGGGATTCTTCCAACCACATATCTACGAGACGGCAGGCGGTGTGTCCAACGAACAGGCTAACTGGATGAACTGTATCCAGTGGGCCATCATCGTAGGCGTAACGTTCATTGTGTCAAAGCTCATAGACAAAACCTCGCACAAGGCTATCTATACCTTCGGTTTGTTGGTGGCTATTTCCGCTTGGCTCGTCATCGTGACCATCGGTGTAAACGGCATGGTAGGTCTTTGGCTCTTTGCCATTCTTTGGGGTGTACAGGGAGGTTCCTCTCCCCAGATATTCTATGCATTATGGGGCTCTGAATTGTTCCCTGCCAAGTTCCGTGCAGGTGCTCAGGGCTTAATGTTCTTCATCGTTCGTGGACTATCTGCAGTCTGGGGTCTTGTCTTTACCTATATATATGGAGACAACGGCGAGGGCTTCACGCTAGCAGCCTATTGTATGATCACCCTGCTTGTCATCTCACTGGTTGTTGGTTTCATCGGCGCGCCCAAGACTCGTGGCCGCTCTCTGGAAGACATCACCCGTGAGCGCTACGGTGACAACTATTAACATTCATCTCCCACCTCCCATTAGGGGAGGCGGGAGTTTTTAACTTTTCACACATTTGCCAATATGAAAAAGAAACTATTCATTCTCACCATGCTTCTTGCCGCAGCTCTTGGCTCTGAGGCTGCGGATAAGAAACAGATTGTCAAGGAAGAGCCAAAAGACCCAAATGAAATGGTGGCATATCTATTTACCTATTTTAATAGTAATGCCCCAGAGGACGAGCAGATATGTTACGCCCTAAGTGACGACGGCTATAACTTCACTCCTCTGAATGACGGAGCACCTGTCATCAGTAGTGACACCATAGCCTTGACCCAGTGTGTACGCGACCCTCATATCCTTCGTTGTGAGGATGGTAAGACCTTCTACATGGTCTGCACCGATATGCGCTCCAGTCTTGGATGGTCCAGTAATCGTGGTATGGTGCTTTTGAAGTCTACCGATCTCATCAACTGGCAGCATGCCACTGTCAACTTTCCTACTCGTTACACCAAGACTTGGAAAAACGTCATCCGTGTCTGGGCGCCGGAAACCATTTATGACCGCAAGGCAGGTAAGTACATGGTGTTCTACTCTTTGCGCACCAGTGACCATAGGTCGTACGACAAGATCTACTACCAGTACGCCAACAAGGACTTCACCGACCTTGAGGGAGAGCCCCGATGGCTTTTTGATGCTGGTAATGCCACCATCGATGGTGACATCGTCTTCAACGATGCCGACCAGCTCTATCATCTCTTCTACAAGCAGGAGTCAGGTCGTGGCATCTATCAGGCCGTAGCCAAACAGCTGACCGACAAGTGGCAGATGCTTGATGGTAATGTGGAGCAGACCAAGGAAGCCGTGGAGGGCGTGGGCGTTTGTAAGGCTATTGACGGAAAGTCGTGGATCATCATGTACGACTGCTATGGCAACGGCCACTACCAGTTCTGCAAGTCGGAAGACCTGAAAAACTTCCAGTTCGTGCAGAATACAGAGACCAAGGGTAAGTTCACTCCCCGTCACGGCACAATCATCCCTATCACCCGTGCCGAAAAAGAACGCCTGCTGAAAGAGTTCGGCAACCATAAACAGCCTATACTCTCAGGCTTTCATGCCGATCCCGAGGTACTCTACTCCAACAAGACCAAGAAGTACTACATCTACAGCACCACCGACGGTACTCCTGGTTGGGGAGGCCATGACTTCAGCGTATTCTCTTCTATGAATCTCATTGACTGGACCGATGAAGGGAAAATGCTTGACGTGAAGGGCGACCAGGTGAAATGGGCTACAGGCAACGCCTGGGCTCCATGTATCGAAGAAGTGAAGCAGAAAGGCGGTTCCTATAAATACTATTTCTACTATTCTGCCCATAATCCTAAATCAAACCGTAAGGAAATAGGTGTGGCAGTGAGCGACACTCCTACAGGCCCTTTTATTGATAGCGGTGCCCCCATCATCACTGATGCTGACCGTCCTCAACAGGCACGTGGCGGGCAAGCCATCGATGTGGATGTCTTCAAAGATCCAAAGACAGGCAAACACTACCTTTACTGGGGAAACGGTTTCATGGCTGGTGCTGAACTCAACGAAGACCTGCTCTCGGTGAAGAAAGAGACGATTACCCATCTCACTCCTAAAGGCGGAACACTCCAGACCTGGGCCTTCCGTGAGGGTGCTTACGTGTTCTATCGTAAAGGTACGTACTATTTCCTTTGGTCGGTCGATGACACCGGTTCGCCTAATTACCACGTATGCTATGGAACAGCCAAGTCGCCTCTTGGCCCTATTACCATTGATGAACAGAACTATCTTGTTATCCGTCAGAAGCCAGAGGATGGTATCTATGGAACTGCCCACAATTCCATTCTCCAGATTCCCGGCAAGGACGAGTGGTATATCGTCTACCATCGCATCAACAAACATTTTGTCGACCATGACCCTGGCATTCACCGTGAAGTATGCATTGACCGTCTGACGTTCGACAAACAAGGGCGTATCATCCCTGTTACACCGACACTTAACGGACCCAATCCGTTGAAGTGAGCAAGATAAACATGCCTTCTGATGAAAACTCATAAGGCTTTTTGCAGATAGCACATGAATCATGAAGTTGCTTGACTATATTGTAAAGAATCTTTCACTCAGGCTAAGCCTGTTGATGGTCGGCGAGGTGGCGGTGCTGCTCTCGTTGTCAATGGCTGTGATGTTCTATTTCTCACGCCAGGCATTGAAGGAAGAGTCTTTGCATGATGCTGAGCAGACTTTGGAAGACACAGTCCTGAAGATAGATAATATATTGCTGAGTGTGGAGCAGACGGCAGGTAATTTTTACTGGGATCTGTTGACACATCTTGACCAGCCTGCCCGCATGAATGATTATTGTCGTCATCTCGTGGAGTGCAATCCTTATATCGAGGGCTGTGCCATTGTCTTTAGACCTGATTTTTATCCAGGGCAGAAACTGTTCATGGCCTATGTCTATCGTAAAGGTAATAGTGATACTAAGGAAGCGAGTACAGAACTCGTGAGCAAGGGCTCGTTTGCCGGACGGCCATATACTGAGCAGGTGTGGTATACAGAGCCTATGAAAGAGAGGCATGCCCTCTGGACCGACCCACTGAAGAATGAAGATGCTGAAGAAGAGCCGATTATCACTTTCTGCCTCCCGATTTTTGACCCAAGTGGGGAGTGCGTAGGCGTTCTTGCCACCGACCTGTCCATTAATCTGCTATCGCAAATAGTTCTTGCCGCCAAACCGTCACCCAATGCCTATGTAACCCTTCTGGCTGACAATGGATCGTTTATCGTACATCCTGATCCGGAGAAACTGTCAAGCCAGATAGCGTTTGGCCAGATGGAGCAGGATGTCAGTTCAATGATGAAAGAAGCAGCCCAGGCGATGGTAGCTGGTGAGACAGGTCAGAAGTCTTTCCGTATGAACCATCAAGACTGGCATGTGTTCTACAAACCCTTCATCCGTAATAATGTGGAAGGGCGAACACTTGATCAGCTCGGATGGAGCGTAGGCGTGATTTATCCTGATGACGATATCTTCGGAAGCTATAATCACCTGCTCTATTATGTGTTGATTATTGCCATTGTCGGACTGATTCTCTTCTTTGTGTTCTGCCATTTTATTACCCGACGACAGCTGAAGCCCCTGCGCAGACTGACACGGTCAACAAAGCGCATAGCTCAAGGTCATTATGAAGCGGAACTGCAGGCAGGCGAGTCAGGAAATATGAATGAGATAGGCCAGTTGCAGAATCACTTCCTGCAGATGCAGCAGTCATTATCCGCCCATATGGGCGAATTGGAAAATCTGTCAACTACTTTGCAGGAGCGAGGCAAGGTATTGCGTAAGGCCTATGAACAGGCCAAGGAAGCAGACCGCATGAAGACTACCTTCTTGCATTACATGACCAATCAGATGACCATTCCTTCAGTTACCATCGAAAAGAGTATTGCTGCAATCTGTAATAACTATCATGATATCAGCCTGCAGGAACTTGACCACAATGTGGAGGTGATAGAGCGGGAGAGCAATGTCATCACTGATCTGCTTAATCGTATGCTTCATACTGCTGACAATCAGTCGGTGAGAAAAGGCCTTACGCCACAAAAGGAAGTCCCACATGCAGACAATGAGGAGGAACGCCAATGAGTAGGAAACGTAGTCTTGCCAAGGAACTCAGCTTCAGTATTGTGCTGATGGCTGCCCCAATATTTGTATTGGCATTAGGGGCACTGTTCTTGCAATCGCGTTATTATATTCGTCAAGAGGCTTCCGAACGTGCTAACAGCATGCTCAATTTAGCTATGCAGCGCGCGAGAAACTACATGAGCACCATTGAGACCTCTGCAGATGCCAACACGTGGCTACTGGAGGAAAACTTTACACCCGACACATTGCAGGCAGTATCCTATCGTATTGTGAACCTGAACCGCCATGTACATAGCTGCTCCATCAGTGCTGAACCTGATGTGTTTCCTCAGTATGGACGTTACTTCTCGGTTTATTCTGCTCATACTACTTCACGAGGCATTGACACAGTAGTCACCATACGTGAACCAGACTACGAGTATTTTGTACGACATTGGTACAAGACTCCCCTTGAAACGGGTAAGTCATGCTGGTTAGATCCGTTCTGCGATCACACTGAAGGGGCTGAAATTTCTGGTAATGCCATTGCTTCCTACGCAAAGCCGCTACGGAAACAGGATGGAAAGATTGTAGGGATCATCTCTACCAATCTCTCTTTCAGCCGCCTTGCCGAAGCTATCAATGTCGTCAGGTTTGCTTACTCTGACTCTTACTTTGTATTGCTGGATTCCGACGGACGCTACCTTATACATCCCGACTCTACACGTATTTTCAGGAAGACCATTTTCTCAGATACCGATCCTGCACAGGATCCTGAGCGGATTGCTTTAGGACACGAAATGACAGCAGGCAAACAGGGCAGTATGCATGTGAAAGAGAACGGCCGACTCTATCATGCGTGCTACAGTCCTGTTCCTGGAACAGACTGGAGCCTCGCGCTCTTGTGTCCAGAAAGAGAGATCCTGAGAAGCTACCACCGACTGACTTACATCATAGTCGTCATCATTCTCATAGGACTATTGATTATCCAATGGCTATGTAACCGTTCAGTGAGCCATTCCATCAGTCCGCTCAATCAGCTTTTGAAACAGTCGGAATGGATCTCGGAGGGTCATTATGATGAGAAGATTCAATATTCTCAACGCGAGGACGAGATAGGGCAGCTGCAGAACAGCTTTGCTATGATGCAGCAGTCGCTGCAAGACCATGTGGGCAGTATCCGTAAAACCACAGAAAATGCTAAAAGGCGTAATGAAGAATTGATGCACGCCATGGGACTGGCAGAGGAAAGCGTCAGACAGAAGACAGAGTTTGTAAGGAACGTGTCACACCAGATACGTACTCCGTTGAACATCATCTTGGGCTTTGCACAGGTACTGCGTAACAGCAATATGCCACAGAAGGGTGCAGTAAATGCACAAAGCGATCTTCAAGAAGAAAACCTGAAGGAAATCACTTCCATGATGAAGTACAATGCCGCTCACTTGAAGCGTATGGTGCTCATGCTTTTTGACAGTTCCGAGACGGGAAATACTGTTGAGATGCTGCGTCAAAGGAAAGAAGAGGTGTCGTGCAATGAAATAGCCAACAAGTGTATTGCCACTACGAAAGAACAGTTTCCTGACTGTGCTATTCGGCTTGAAACCGAAGTGCCTGATAGCCTGTGCGTAATGACCATCCCGCTCTATCTGACAAGAACTATTCTCGAACTGCTCTATAATGCTGCCAAGTATTCTGACGGGCAACATGTTACGGTGAGGGTTTCACAGACCAACACTACTGTGAGGTTTTCCGTGGAGGACAAGGGGACAGGATTGCCGGAAGGAAAAGAGGAAATGATTTTCAAGCCTTTCACCAAGGTTGATGATTTGTCGGAAGGGCTTGGCTTGGGACTTTCTTTGTCGAAACGGCATGCAAAGAGCCTTGGAGGTGACCTGTTCTTGGATACCAGTTACAAGAACGGCTGCCGCTTCATCGTAGAAATACCGAAAACAAGGTAGAGCAAGTGTTCTCAAAAGAGAAACAACCTGTCAGACCATAGCTGACCCTCACTTCCCACGGAAGGAAACGATGGTTCCCTCCATGGGAAGTGAAAAAGGGTGCTTAGCGTGGCAGGTTGAAGGCACGCGTCATCTCCTGCATCTGCTCGTCGGTCATGCCTTCGGGCACAAAACCCATAGCACGTGAATTGATGTAGATCTTGGCGCTCTTCGATAGTACGTCTATCTGGTCAAAGGCGTCCATCACGTCGATGCCTTTTGCAAAGACACCGTGCTTTTCCCACATCACCACGTCATAGTCCTCGAGTTCCTTCAGAGTGCCTTCGGCCAGTTCGTTGCTGCCAGGAAGAGTGTAGGGGACAATGCCGAGGCCTAATGGGCAGAAAGCCTTGGTCTCAGGAATCATAGACCAGAGAATGCGTGTGAGCACATCCTTTCCAAGGAACTCCTTGTTGTGACTCATGGCAACAAGTTCAATGGGATGGGTGTGGACGGTTGCCTTATAACCGGTGCCCTTCTCTATCTGGCGGGCATGAACGATGAGGTGAGAAGGTAGCTCGCTGGTAGGCATGACAGGATTGTCGGCTATGATGACATAGGATGCGCAGTCGTCAAGAATGCGGATGACGCTGCCGTTGTCCATAGGCCAGCGGGCAAGGTCACGCATACGCTTGCCAGTGCCTTTGCAGTAGAAATAGCAGCCTTTGAGATGGGGTAGGGTGATGCCAATCTGCTTGACATCGCTAATAGGCGACATCTGGCGAATCTCGTCATCTACGTAATCCGTGATGTTCACTGTGATGTTTCCTCCATTTCGCTCGGCCCAGCCGTTCTGCCAGAGGTAGCCAGCCACTTCGGCTGTTTTGTCGATCTCGGCTTTCAGTGCCGGACGACCTTCCAATATACTCTTCATAAGTTGATGTGTTTAATAGATTAATGAGTACAAAGATAGTCTTATTTATTCGTATTACATTGCTTTGATAGTGCTTTTTATGATTTTTTAATTGACGTATTTCAATAATCTCCTAATTATTTCGTGCAATCGGATTTTTGTGTTACCTTTGCAGCAATGAATAAAATCTTACAGCAACAGGCACAATGGAGCGAGAATGTCATTTTGGCAGACGCTGACTACATCGACAAGGTCGCATTCAACCTGACGGTGAACTTTGAGCGGATGATAGGCCGCCGTATTCCACAGGCCGATATGGCCAAATGGCTGGAGTGTGTAGCTCTGGATGGAGGGTTGCGCCCACCAGCTGCCCCTCCTTCACCCAATACTCAGGTCATCCTGATTTATGGTTGTGGAAAAGTGAAACTGGAGAATTTTACTCCCTCCAGCTACAAGACCGAACTGCATGGAAAGGCCTTTAAGGGAGAACTTGGCGAGTTTGTGATTTCTGCCTACGAGTGTCCTGACAGCAGGATGGGTGGCGAAGACTTTTTTATAGAGGCATTGGCGCTGGCAGCCAACCAACAAGAGGTGAAGCGGCTGATGGTCATTCCCAATGCCGATGACCCTATAATATATAATAAGGTACGCGAAACACTGCGACAGACCAATGGACAGAAGACCACTACCGTTTTTGCCATGCAGCCTATGGTAGGTGGAACATTTCAACAGGAGATCCTCGGCTATTCGCTCATGGCAGCATTGGGCATCCGTGCTGACGAAATAAAACCTTGAGGGGAAAAAACAACCCACTTTTCTTGCAGGGTTGCAAGAAAAGTCGTATTTTTGCAAAACCTTCTATGAAGGAGTGCTTGTAATTAGTAAAAACATAAAAAAACAGTAAAGATGGCAAGAGTTCTGATGATTGGCGCCGGAGGCGTCGCTACGGTGGCAGCGTTTAAAATTGCGCAGAATGCCGACGTGTTTACAGAGTTTATGATTGCAAGTCGCAGAAAGGCGAAGTGCGATAAGATAGTAGAGAGCATCCATCGTGCAGGATACAAGATGGACATCAAGACCGCGCAGGTGGATGCCGACGACGTAGAGCAATTGAAGGCTTTGTTCAACGACTACAAGCCGGAATTGGTCATTAACCTTGCTCTGCCCTATCAGGACCTGACAATCATGGATGCCTGCCTGGCCTGCGGCTGCTCATATCTCGATACTGCCAACTATGAGCCGAAGGACGAAGCTCACTTTGAGTACTCATGGCAGTGGGCTTATCGGGAGCGTTTCGAAAAGGCAGGTCTTACGGCCATACTTGGATGCGGCTTCGACCCAGGTGTAACAAGTATCTTTACGGCCTATGCTGCCAAGCACCATTTCAAGGAGATTCACTACCTGGATATTGTCGACTGCAATGCAGGTGACCACCACAAGGCTTTTGCCACCAACTTCAACCCGGAGATCAACATCCGCGAGATTACCCAGAAGGGACTCTATTGGGAAGATGGAAAGTGGGTTGAGACAGAGCCTCTGGAGATTCATAAAGACTTGAACTATCCTAACATCGGTCCTCGCGACAGCTATCTGTTGCACCATGAGGAAATAGAATCGCTGGTCATCAACTACCCCACCATCAAACGAGCCCGTTTCTGGATGACCTTCGGACAGCAGTATCTGAAACACCTCGAAGTGATTCAGAACATTGGTATGAGCCGCATTGACGAGGTGGAGTACGAGGCACCGCTGGCTGATGGCACAGGCACAGCACGTGTAAAGATTGTTCCCCTGCAGTTCCTGAAGGCCGTGTTACCTAATCCGCAGGACCTCGGAGAGAACTATGAGGGTGAGACCTCTATAGGCTGCCGTATCCGTGGTATTGGCAACGACGGCAAGGAACACACCTATTATGTATACAATAACTGCTCTCACCGCGCTGCCTATGAGGAGACAGGCATGCAGGGCGTTAGCTATACCACTGGCGTTCCCGCCATGATAGGTGCTATGATGTTCTGCAAAGGACTGTGGAAGAAACCTGGCGTATACAATGTCGAAGAGTTCGACCCAGACCCCTTCATGGAACAGCTGAACTGTCAGGGACTGCCTTGGCACGAAATCCATGATGGTGACTTGGAACTCTAATCCACTTTCCTCTTAACTCTGAAAGAAAACTAACAACCTTAGAATAATTATGGCAAAAAAAGACAATGAGGGTGAAGCCCTCACTCCGCAGCAGGAGAAAATGAAAGCACTGCAGGCTGCAATGGCGAAGATTGAGAAGGACTTCGGCAAAGGCAGTATCATGAAACTTGGCGACGAGCACATAGAAAACGTTGAAGTCATACCAACGGGCTCCATTGGACTGAACGCAGCACTTGGCGTGGGCGGTTATCCGAAGGGACGTATTATCGAGATATACGGCCCAGAGTCCAGCGGTAAGACTACATTGGCCATTCATGCCATTGCCGAAGCACAGAAGAAAGGTGGTATAGCTGCCTTTATTGATGCGGAACATGCCTTTGACCGTTTTTATGCTCAGAAACTGGGTGTTGACGTTGACAATCTCTATATCTCCCAGCCCGACAATGGCGAACAGGCTTTGGAAATTGCCGATCAGCTGATCCGCTCAAGTGCCGTAGACATTGTGGTGGTTGACTCTGTTGCTGCCTTGACACCGAAGAAAGAGATTGAGGGTGATATGGGCGATAATGTCGTGGGATTACAGGCCAGGCTGATGAGTCAGGCACTGAGAAAACTCACCTCTACCATCTCGAAAACAAATACGACGTGCATCTTCATCAACCAATTACGCGAGAAGATTGGCGTGATGTTCGGTAACCCCGAGACCACTACAGGTGGTAATGCATTGAAATTCTATGCAAGCGTTCGCTTGGACATCCGTAAGGTGACAACATTGAAAGATGGTGACCAGCCTGTCGGTAACCAGGTACGTGTAAAGGTTGTAAAGAACAAGGTGGCTCCTCCGTTCCGTAAGGCTGAATTTGAGATTACCTTTGGAGAGGGTATCTCGAAAATCGGCGAAATTGTGGACTTGGGCGTCGAGAAAAATATCATCAAGAAGAGCGGTTCGTGGTTTAGCTATGGCGATCAGAAACTTGCTCAGGGACGCGACGCTACTAAGCAGCTGTTACAGGACAACCCTGAACTTTGTGAGGAGATAGAGGCTAAGATCATGCAGGCTCTCAATCAGGAAGACTAAGACAAGTTTCGCCTGTTTGATATTGGATACAAAAAAAGAAAGGCTGCGCATTTACTATTCAATGCGCAGCCTTTATAGATGTGTCAAGAAACAGATTCTTCAACGTTACTGAATCGGTGTTCCGTTCTTGTCTTGCCAGCTGGTTTTCTTTGACGTTGTCTTTTTACTACTGGTCTTACGGGACGTTCTTTTCTTGGCGGTAGTGGTACGGTCAACCTCAGCCTTCATTACTCGACCGTCACGTCCGAACTCTATAACCAGGACCTTACCGCTACCAGGAGTACGGCTGCGCCAGACCTTATTACCCGCCTTGTTGGTGCTTTCCGACTCTACGTCACCCATTACCATGAGTACCTCATCCTCGGTCATGCCAATGGTGACGCGTCCCTCACGAATAGCAGCACGCGTGGCAGTGCTGGTCTCTATCTGCTTACCTTCACCCAGTGCAAAGAGCTTTCCAAAGAGTTCCTCTCCTTCAGCAGGCACCTCGCCAGCTTTATAAGAACTGGCAAAACGTACGTTCTTATAATACATACCTGCAGTTTGAGTGCTCTTCAACACCAAAGCCATCATGCCCGCCTGGGGAAGAGGACGCATTTCCATAATCTGGAATCCCGACTGGCTGATAATGTTCACATTCCTGGTCTGCTTCTCGTTCAGCATTTTCGTGAGATAACGGGTGTGTACCACCTTGCCGATATAGTCACGATAGTTGTCAGAGAGCATCATGATGTCATCCTCCAGTTCAAATGAATTGGAAAATAGGAACTTCTCTTCATCCTTGATGAACTCATCGTCACGCATACCACAGTTGGTCTTTGAAATGGCCACATTCTGGTAGAACTGCTTGCCATTCTTGTCTTGGACAATGATTTTCACAGGATAGCTGCGAGTGCCAACACCAACAGCTACGATTTCTACCTCCTCACGATCGCTCACGATGTACTCTTCATAGCCATCCTGGGCATCAGTGTCTATACGGTAGTACTTGGCCTTCGTAAATACCTTCTTGCCAACAAGAACATCCTGAGCTATATCTACGTCACCCAAATAGGCCAGCGTAGGCACACCTTTCTTGTCATAGCAATAGTCTGCAAAACTGCCAACGGGAATCTCGTAGAAATACCTGGCGCCGTTTTCCTCCAAATGGAAATTCATGCGTGCATGACCGTTGCTGGACTTGTCTTTCTCGATAAAACCGTCATAAACCATGATTTTGTGACGAAGTGGCACACTGCTGACTTCCTTGTTCGTGTTATAGTCGGAGAAAGTCTTTACAATGAGGTCATACTTCTCTGGCATAACCATGAATCGCATACCTGGCTGCCAGTCACAAAGGCTGTGGAACGGAAAATGAGTGCTGATATAGTCACGAGCAGGAGCTTTGGCAGTTGCTGTGTCAACTAATGCGTTGCCTACCTCTTCAGTCACTGCCATTTTAACGTTGCTGGTCTTGACAATATAGTCCTTTGCTGTCTTCTGCTGCGCAAAGACGACCATTGCCATAAGTGCCAAGCCTGTTGTAAGAATCAACTTTTTCATATTATATCCGGATTTTAATTGATTTCTGCCCGCAAAGGTATAAAAAAGTTTTGATACTTGTGCCAAAATGTCGCAACAAAAAACAATTTTAACCGAAAAAAATCATTTTGGCACGCGCTTTGCTAGTAGAAGTGTGTAAATTTTGAATATTAACAATTAAAATAGGAAAGAATTATGGGAAAGATTATTGGAATTGACTTAGGAACAACTAACAGCTGCGTTTCCGTCTTCGAAGGAAACGAGCCGGTGGTTATCGCCAACAGCGAGGGAAAGCGTACTACGCCTTCTGTGGTTGGCTTCGTAGAAAATGGTGAACGTAAGATTGGCGACCCTGCCAAGCGTCAGGCTATTACCAACCCCAAGAACACCGTTTACTCCATTAAGAGATTCATGGGTGAGAACTGGCAGCAGACGGAGAAGGAAATTGCTCGTGTGCCCTATACGGTTGTAAATGAGGGTGGCTATCCGCGTGTCGATATCAACGGACGTAAGTACACGCCGCAGGAGATCTCAGCTATGATATTGCAGAAGATGAAGAAGACAGCAGAGGATTACATTGGACAAGAGGTGACAGATGCAGTCATCACCGTTCCTGCCTACTTCTCTGACTCTCAGCGTCAGGCCACAAAGGAGGCTGGACAGATTGCGGGTCTTAACGTTAAGCGTATTGTCAACGAACCGACGGCTGCCGCTTTGGCATATGGCGTTGACAAGGCTAACAAAGATATGAAGATTGCTGTGTTCGACCTTGGTGGTGGTACGTTCGATATCTCCATCCTCGAGTTTGGCGGTGGTGTGTTCGAGGTGCTTTCAACCAATGGTGATACCCATCTGGGTGGCGATGACTTCGATCAGGTCATCATCGACTGGCTGGTCCAGGAATTCAAGAATGACGAGGGTGCCGACCTGAAGGCCGATCCCATGGCCATGCAGCGTCTGAAGGAGGCTGCCGAGAAGGCAAAGATTGAACTGTCTTCAAGTACCAGCACAGAGATCAATCTGCCTTATATCATGCCTGTGGCAGGTGTGCCTAAGCACTTGGTGAAGACCCTCACCCGTGCCAAGTTTGAGCAGCTGGCTCACAATTTGATTCAGGCATGCCTCGTACCTTGCCAGAAAGCTATGGCTGATGCCCATCTGAATACAGCCGACATTGACGAGGTTATCCTCGTGGGCGGTTCCAGCCGTATTCCTGCTGTTCAGACATTGGTGAAGAACTACTTCGGTAAAGAGCCTTCTAAGGGTGTCAACCCTGACGAGGTGGTAGCCGTTGGCGCTGCTATTCAAGGTGCTATCCTTAACAAGGAAGGCGGTGTAGGTGACATTGTGCTGCTCGACGTGACTCCTCTGACCCTCGGTATTGAGACCCTGGGTGGAGTGATGACCAAGCTGATAGAGGCCAACACCACTATTCCTTGTAAGAAGAGCGAGACCTTCTCTACCGCAGCCGACAACCAGACAGAGGTGACCATCCACGTCCTGCAGGGCGAGCGCCCGATGGCTTCTCAGAATAAGTCTATCGGACAGTTCAACCTTACAGGTATTGCACCTGCCCGTCGTGGTATTCCTCAGATTGAGGTGACTTTCGATATCGATGCCAATGGTATTCTGAAGGTTTCTGCTAAGGATAAGGCTACGGGTAAGGAGCAGGCTATCCGCATCGAGGCATCCAGTGGTTTGTCACAGGATGAGATCAACCGCATGAAGGCCGAGGCAGAGCAGAATGCCGAAGCCGACAAGAGAGAGCGCGAGCGTGTGGACAAGTTGAATCAGGCTGACTCGATGATCTTCCAGACCGAGACCTTCCTCAATGAGAATGGTGATAAGTTGGGCGGTGACCGTGCCAGTGTGGAGCAGGCCTTACAGCAACTCCGCGATGCCCACAAGTCCGGTGATATCTCCGCTATCGACGGTGCCATCAATAACCTGAATCAGGTCATGCAGTCCGCTTCTCAGAAGATGTATCAGCAGGCCGGTGGTGCCCAGTCTGGCCCCAATCCTAATGCCGGTTCCGGCTTCCAGGGAGGTCAGCAGACTCAGTCCAATCCCAATGATGACGTTCAGGATGCAGACTTCGAGGAAGTGAAGTAAAGACGCATAAGTAAAGACATAACAAAATACTATCAAATGGCGTGTAGCTCAAAGGGTTACACGCCATTTGCTTTTTATGGGCTCATGTTTCTATGTGCTTATTCAGCCTTTTTTACGGCTTTTTTGTTACATGTGTGTAGCACGACTAAAATGTCGACCAAGTTCGACAAATTACGACTTATTCATACTTATTCCTACTTAAAAGTAGATGAGGTACAGGATGGTTTACTGACAAAATGCAAGTATAACATTTAGGATGCATACTCATATTAACTAAAAAAGTAACAAAAAGATGCCAAAGTTAGGATTAGAAATCAAAAGGAAGTGTAAATCTCCATTAGGGAAGCTGTAGCTTAGTTTAATTTGCCGGTAATTTGCTGGTAACTTGCTGAGACGTGGCAAAAACGGAACTGCATTTCGCTAACACTCTGATAATCAGTGATAATTGTAAACAAGTTTAATTTGCCGGTAATTTGCTGGTAATTTGCACCAACTGAAATCAACGAAAATATCGGCTTTCTACGTATTTAATCGGTACACGACCAATTTTCGAAAGTATTTCGAAAGTAAGTGAAAGTGCAAATGCTTGATAATAAGCACTTTGTCGATTTGGCTTGTACCGCGCCTTTTTGCTCGACTTGAGAAATGCTCGCTAGAATGTATTATCCCACTGGATATCAACGAGTTTCTCTTTGTTCGCTACATGTTTCAATTCTGCCGCAAAGTTACACATTTTTCACGAAAAACGTGCAGAATGCGCTATCTTTTTTATAATTCATCCCAACGAATGGAATATGATTCTAACAGTTTGATGGGTATTTGCAGTTCGGTAGCGGTTTTGCGCCAGTCTTTGATGGCGGCACGAACCTCTTCTATAATTACTGATGCTTCTTGGTGTTCAAGCATGTAGCTCTCGCTTGCAGAGAGTAAGGCGTTGATGTCTGCCTCTTCTGTGTATGAGTCTATGAGCAAGCTTTGATGTGACTTTGCTCCAGGATTGATATCGTATGCAGGAGAGAGCGTCCAGCCTTTCGGGGTAAGCAGGAAACCGTGATTACGGAAGTGGTCGTCGGTGTTGCCAAACATGACGTTGAATGCCACTCTGCGATAAAGTTCTCGGAGATTCTGGCGCACATCGGTACACCCACGAAGAATGAAATCAACGATGTCAAGATAGCCGTTACCTGTGCTGCTGCCAGCTCCATCGTCAAAGCCAAGCAACGACATTGCAGAAGCAAAATGAATGCGACGGCCTTCTGCTGTTCTGTCGAAGCGTTCTGAAAGAAGCAGGTCACGGTCTTTTGAAATCTTGATGGTACGCGTCTTTGCCACGTTGATGCCAGCCTTTGCCGCAAGTTGATGCGAGAAGTGCTCAATGAGTTCAGTATTCTCCAAGTCCTTTTTTGATGGGAACTTGGCTACATATAGTTTACCGTCCGTATCAAGCACATTAGCCTTAGGACGGGCACCACCGAGCGAGGTTCCTGGGTCAATCAACTGGTCGAGCCAGCGTTGTTCTGGCAATTCATTGCGCTCCTCTGCCAGTTCAATCTCATGGCACGCATCGCACAGAGCGCGAAGACTCTCAATCGGGGGGACAAGGTATTTTACACTCGCGTTGATATAGTCATCACCATCTTCCTCTTTGTAACGTATGCCTCCCATTCGGGTGAAGTCTTCGATGCCAATGAGATAATCATAATTTGTAAGCATGCGTTTCGGTCTGCCTTCCTGTTGGGCTGTCAGTCGCTCTCTGCGGTCAAGCAACAACCGTCCCCAGCGATCGGGGAAGGAATCCTTGACAAAGCCGAACACATTATCATTGCCGTGAGGATGCTGCATCGAAGGAACATTCATCAGGTCACCACTCAGCAGAATGCCGCCATGCTGCTTCAGCCACTGG